>Ga0247611_10004665_pt1 | contig 18788 bp, 13 predicted proteins | sample 177DNAGHGhighgp2_FD_192422 | JGI IMG/M metagenome (GOLD analysis project Ga0247611, IMG submission 192422) | Sheep rumen microbial communities from Palmerston North, Manawatu-Wanganui, New Zealand - 1770 DNA GHGhigh gp2 | ecosystem: Host-associated > Mammals > Digestive system > Stomach > Rumen... | reverse complement strand
TGTGTAATACTTCATTCCTATATGACTTTTAACACCCAAAGGTACTCATTTCTTGTTAAACAAAAGAAGAAAATATGTTATATATTGCTAATATTCAAAGCGTTAGATATTATTCAGCAAACACTAAATAAATATCGCATGTATCAAAATTGATTTCCCAATTTCCATTTTCTGTACTTTCCCATTGGTATTTGTTTGACATTCGATTCCACCATCCTTGAAACTTCGTGCTAGTCTCACCCATATCCTTTACTAATTTTTCGTAAAGTTCTCCATTGTCACTAGTGAGTATCTTTGCCAACTCATTTAAACCATTGCGACGTTCGAAGAGTGTCTGGATCTCATTACGCTCTTCAGGTGTCACTTGACCTACAAGTTTTCTTTTTGCCATTGTTCTCTGTTATTAAAAGGATCTAAATAATCTATTTCTGTTATTTCGTCAATTTCTGGAAAAAAATCGCCATATTTACGTATGTTCATTAAAAGCAATCTCGAAGTGTTACGTTCAATATGAGCTGCTACGCATTGCTCATGACTTGGCGTATTCACTTCTAATGTCATTCTACGATTCAACCATATACATCTCCTACATTGATAAGCATCGCAATGTCGACAAATAGGTGCATATTCTAATTTATACAAATGTTTGTTCGGGATATCTAAGCCATCATGCAAATTTCCTATTGAATCGCTCATATCTTCATAATAGAAAGCAGGACAAATATAGAATTTACCATTAGGACCTAAAGTTATTGTAGAATCACCAGCTCCGCAATTATTCATGTTTTTCAATAATAATCGATCTGTCAGAAGATTCCATTGGGGGAAGTTTCCTATAACGCATTCTTGTTCTATCCATTCTGATATTTCTTCCAATTTCTTCTTATATCTGTCTAAATCCCATGCTTGTATCGGGTCTATATCTCTTATAACAATATTCAATCTCTCAACTTTCTGAAAGATTTCCTTTGCAAGATAATTAGGAAAATCGAAAAACTCTTGTGGCGTGATACGAAAGATAGTTGATGGATAATTATCTTCCAAAAGGTTCATAGGAATCTCATTGAAAACCAACACATTTGTATAGAATTGCCGGTTATTACTGTAAGGACGAATATCTACATGATCTATAGAATTAATGACATCAATGTAACTTGCAGGTAGTTCTTTATCTGGATATACGAATTGTATCATCAAATTCTCCAACATTGCGAATCTGATTCCTTTTTTAAGATCATCAATATCTATGAGTCTCTGTCTTTTGCTTCTCGGAACATCATAATGACAAAAAGATGTCGAGGTCTCATCCAATAATATAATAAGGTATTGTAACATATTCCTAGCAGATATCTTTTTTTACTTCTTTCTTATTATTCTCATATTCTTCTCGTTGACCCTCCAATTCCAATTTGCGATAGAGCTTGTTCCAATAATAGTTGTTAGCTCTGACACGTGATTTGTGCATCAGACAAATTGCCGTTGAACGCTCAAAGATGGTGTTTGTTCTTGCTGCATCATAGTTCTCACCTTGGCACCAAGCGCATCCGCTTGCCACGTCGCACTCTAAACACTTTTGTGGAGACTGTGTTTTGCGGTCAAGAGTGAGGAATGGGCGCAGTAGATTTTTATCTATTCCACGTTTTACATTGCCTATTATGATTGGTTTCTTGCTTCTTAAAGAGTATCCAGCGAAACGAGTACATGGATAAAAATTACCTGCGGCATCAACAGCCAGCATCATGCCTGCCCCACACCAGTTTTGGTTGTCTCGCTTTGGGTCAAGAGGTTTGCCTATCATTTCTGAAAAGAAAGAACAGACATTCTCTTTATACCATTCATCGTCAATGATAGCATCAGCAAGATCCAGAAGTTGTGTTTCAAACAATTTGTCATCTCCTTTGTTCCAAACATTTTCAAACACACAATTAATATTAACTTCGTGGATTCCAAGTGAGAAAAGATGAAGAACGCTCTCTTTTATAAATGGTATATCTTCTGAACTTATTGTAACTTTGGTTCCTGCATGTGGAAATTGTTTAAGCCATAAAGGAATATTTTTCACCACATCATCATATGATCCACATTCCTTATCTGTCCCATTATTTTTATATATGCGATTGAGATCGTGTTTTTGTTTTGTTCCGTCTATTGTAATACCTATACTTAGATGTTCCTTATTCTTCTCTATGAAGCGCTGTACCTTATCTGTGTGGTAGTTCAATCCATTCGTAGAAAATGAAAATCGATAGGAGTTAAACCAATGATGATCTCTGCGAAACATTTCTGTTTTCAAATAATCACATATTTTATCAATGAGATCAATCTCAATAAAGGGCTCCCCACCAATGAAATCCCAAACGACGCTTTCTTCTCTAAAATCATCTTCATGATCCAGAATATAGTTGACAGCTTGCTTTGCTGTCTCAAAGGTCATTCTCTCATCCGAGTTTTTGCCTACGAGATAACAATACTTACAAGCCAATTGACAATCTTTTGTGACGATGAATGTTATGTTCTTCGCCAAACCGTCCTTCCATTGTAAGCTGTTTCTTTTCATTATTGTAAATTAATAACTCAAATTTGAACAACTTAAATAACAGCGATTCTTACAATTCATAGAACAATTATCGGCACACACATTGTTGCAGCTGTTACTACAATCTATAGAGCAACCAGAACCACACAACTCTTTACAATTTGACGAACATGAATCTTTACAATTTGAAGTGCAAGTTCCCTTGCATGTGTTATCACACAATAAGCCGCAATTACCTCTACATTTTTCTCTACAAACTTGATAGCAAGACCCCTTACAACTACCAGTACAGTTATCCCTGCATTGTGCAGTACAACCATTGCAAGAACCCTTACATGAAGAATTGCAACCATATCCACATGAATTATCACAATAGCCACTACATGCGACACCACACCCACCAGAACAACCAGAATCACAAGAACCAGAACAATCGCCAGAACAGCTGCCAGAACAGCTACCATTACAATCCATCGGAGTTTTAGGTATTGGTGCAGCATTTGCAATATTAGGGATGCCAGAAAAAACCATTGCCCCCAACATGGGAAGAATCTTTCCTGCTGCTTTCTTAAAGAATCTACGACGGGAAATCCCCTCATTAAGTTTGTTTTCGTTTTTACTTTCCTTGGTATCTTTCATCTTCTTTAATTAGTTGGAAATCATCAGATTAGCGATATACTGAAAAAACGGTTCCCCCAGAACAGCCTCTCGAACAGCCATATCCACAAGAGCCACTACACGTACCATAACATTCACCACGGCAATTACCAGAGCAACTACCTCCACAGCCTCCTGAACATGTAGTTTTACATCCATTACTACAACCTGTTATACAAGATTCACCACAGATACTATCACAAGTAACTTTGCATCCTGTGATGCAATCACTCTGGCACATAGCATTACACTTGCCTTGACAACCATGTCCACATCCACTACCACATGTTGTTTGACATCCGTTTTCGCAACTTCCTTGACATCCTTTGCATTCTCCCTTACAGCCGCTTCTACACGATGTGCAAAGCCCTGTGCAATTTCCCTGACAATATTGAGGTGTCTTTTCTGACGCTTTTGTTAAAAACGGAACATTTGACGCAATAATTGCACCTATCATGGGTAAAGCAATTCCAGCAGCTTTCTTAAAGAAAGAGCGTCGTGAAATAATATCATTTTCATTCTTCATCTCTACTCAATTGTTGAAATGAACATAAACTAAGTGTATCCCAACTCCCACATCATCAAAAAAATAATTATAGACTTCAGGTTGTTTCTTATAGGGGGCAATTATAATTCTAGCATTTGCAACTCTTTTGGCACAAGGTTCACCTGTTACATTTTGGTGATATAAAGGGAACCCCCATTTTTTTAGAATTTCTTTTATTGTTGGAGCTGATTCTATAACAAAATATTCGACTATACCCGTATATTCATACCATTCTTGCCGTTTGTAATGTTCTTTAATTTGCTGCTTCGTCGGTGGTATATAATTGTTGATTTGGAACTTAAAAACGTAGTTTGAAGGATGATCTCCTTTGTTATATACAATAAAGCCAGAAGGGTTCCCATATAGTTCATATAAATCTTTTCTGGTTTCCCAAGAAAAAACAGCAGGTATCCACTGTTCTTTCCACCCGCCCCAGTATCCATCATAATATGCATTTGTACATATTTGTGCTCTAATTGAATTTGTCAATAGAGTAAAGATGATAAGTAATATTATTTTTTCCCTGTTCATGATTATATTAACTAAAATACTATAGTTCCATGCAATCAAAAATGAAATTGACTTCATCAAAAATATCAAATTCGTCTAAAGAATTGATATCTAAAAATTAAGTTTTGGTCTTTACAAACAATTCCTCATATTTTGTCATAGTCACTAAAAACTTCATTCTGCCTCAGCCCCCCTTGGCAATGGTTAGTTTTATAGGTTCAGACACATACAAAAAGAACGTGGAGCCGATGCTTCGTCGCTCGCTCCACTGTGTAAGGCCTTCGCATTGCCCGGATGTCGAAACGAGCAACGCAAACGCCCCACGCTGGAGGTATATACATTATTATATATCCATCCCACGGGGCATTTGCCGTTGCGTTTGAGATTGACATCCGTTAGAGGTTGCGAAGTTCTACACAGTCAAAGTCAAAGCGCTTAGCAAACGCCTTTCTATACATGTCATCTCACCCCACCTGCTTCAGCCTAAGCTTTAGCTTCATGCGATAAGACAGGGCAAAGATAGGAATTATTTTAGAAACTAACAAGAAAATCGGCGAGAAATTTCAATTCGTTGTATGAAATACTCGCCTGAGTGTATGAAATGAGCTCAAGGTCATAGCTGCTAACACCCAACCCAAATCATCGGAAAGTCCTTTGTGCAAAGGATTTGAGGTGGGGTGGGTGTTGGCTGAAGACCCAACCTGACACTCAACCGAAGACTCAACCAAACACTCCACCATCGCTATTTTTAGCATGTTTTGGACCTTTGATTTCTGCCATTGAATCCTGAAGTGTTAAAAAGCAGATTTTATGATGAAATGTGGGCTGAAGATTTGCATAAATGAGAAAAATGTTGTACCTTTGCATCTTGGCATGACGCTGTGAGAAACACTCAACAGCCAATCTAAGCCGTGCAGAAGAACAAAAATCCTTTAATGAGCAAAGAACTAACCATTCTTGGCGAGACTCTTGGAGACTCGCAAAAAGGAATGCTCGAAGTTGAGCAGTTCCTGAATGACAACTACCGCTTCCGCTTCAACGAACTGAGCGGGAAGGTGGAATTCGTAACCTTGCCTTCTGATGACAGATCCGTCTGGCGGGTGCTGACCCAGAAGGCATTGAACAGTATCATCATCCACGCCAAACGTGAGAGGGTCTGCGAGAAAGGCAGTCCTAAGACGGACATCGTGGAGATGGTGGAGTCTGATGAGATTGAGTCCTACAATCCCATCCGCTATTATCTCGGCAACCTGCCTCAGTGGGACGGACAGAACCATGTGGCCCATCTCTTCGGACGTCTGCCTGGCATCACGACAGAGCAGCTTGAGTTCCTATTCGTGTGGATCCGCTCGGCTGTGGCCCATTGGCTGCAGATGGACACCCTTCACGGCAATGAATGCGTGCCAACGCTCATCGGCCCTCAAGGTTGTGGAAAGACCACCTTCATGCAGCGCCTGCTGCCTCCTGAATTGCGTGAGTATTTCCTCGACCACCTGAACCTCTCTAACAAGTTCGACAAGGAGATGGCACTGACGAACAATCTGATCGTGAACCTCGATGAGCTCGATGCGATCCGTCCTTCGCAGCATGCTGCTCTGAAGCAGACCCTCTCGAAAAGTAAGGTGAATGGACGACCTATCTATGGTGCTTCACAAGAAGACCGTCCTCGCTATGCTTCGTTCGTGGCTACGACGAACAATCCCCATCCGTTGTCGGATGCTACAGGCAGTCGCCGTTATATCTGTCTGACAATTCCTGACGGGATGTTCATCGACAACACGGGAGAGATCGACTACGGACAGTTGTATGCTCAGGTGGTTCATGAGATTGTGGATCTGAAAGCACCCTACTGGTTCGACAACAACCAGGTGGCACGTATTCAGGAGCTCAATCTGAACTATATGGAGCAGAAGGATATCGCCGAGGTGATTGAGGTCTGTATCCGTAAGCCGAAGGAGGGTGAGATGGGTGTCAGGATGAAGAGCGGTGAGATTTTGAAGCTGATTCAGCGCGAGTATCCAACCATCAAAAACGATCACAGTACGAAGATCCATCTGGGAATGGCCATGAAGGAACTCGGCTACGAGGGCAAGACCCACGGAAACCAGACCTATTACAGGGTAATTCCATTGAAGATCGCCTAAGCCAAAGGGGTGGGTGACTGGGTGAGTGTCAGGTGTAGTGTTAGGGTGAGTGTTGGTAAAACACCCACCCTTTCTCATATCCTTTATTCAATTGCTTTTCCGAAGAATTGGGGGGAGTGTTGGGCTTCAGCGACGAAGAAATGCCAAAAATCAGGAAGAAAAAACCCTCTGGGACTTTCATGGCAGGAAACCCAGACTTTCATGGCAGGAAACCCAGACTTTCATGGCAGGAAACTCGGAGTTTCCTTAGCCCAAACTCCGAGTTTAGTTAGCCTAAACTTGGACTTTACTTAGCCTAAAGTCTGAGCAAACTCTTCGACGACTCACAATGTCGATTCCTTGATATAGGTCAACGGAGGGTGGTTTTGGAGGATAAAAAGCACAAAAAAGAGCGTTTTGGACACAAAGAACGTTTTGTCCACCTAATAAAACGTTTTGTCCACCTTGCGAATGTTATAAACGCTTAACTTTGCGGAAAATTCCACAAATAAATATAATTTTATAAACTTAAAGTAACTAACAATGAGAAAAGAATTTTTATTCTCTGCGATGCTATGCTTCGGGACGCTGGGAGGCTTGACGCTCTGCCCGGCCACCGCAAAGGCATCTGTGCAGCAGGACCAGACCATCAAGGTCAGCGGTCAGGTTGTTGATCAGTCAGGAGAGGCGCTCATTGGTGCCACCGTCAAGGTGAAAGGTGCTCAGACGGGTGCCATTACCGATTTCGACGGAAAATTCCAACTGGATGCTCCTGCCAATGCTACGCTTGTAGTAAGCTATGTGGGTTACAAGGATCGCGAGATCGCCGTTCGCGGGCGCGCAATCCTTAATGAGATTCAACTGGAGTCAGACGCCATGATGCTCGATCAGGTGGTCGTCGTGGGTTACGGTGTTCAGAAGAAAGCCGACCTGACGGGATCCGTCTCGATCGTGAACGCCGATGAGCTGAAGCGCGTGTCGCACTCCAACATCTCCTCGATGCTCGAAGGTAAGGTGGCTGGTGTGCAGATCACCTCTGACGGTCAGCCTGGTGCCGACCCCTCTGTCCGCATCCGTGGTATCGGTAGTTTCGGCAGCACATCACCGTTGTATGTGATCGACGGCGTGCCCATGGGTACGACCATCCGCGACTTCTCGCCGAACGACATCGAGACCATCCAGGTGCTGAAGGACGCATCGGCAGGTGCCATCTACGGTTCACGTGCCGCTAACGGTGTGGTTATCATCACGACCAAGGGTGGTAAGAAAGACCAGCCCCTGAAGGTGGACTATAAGGGCTATTTCGGTATCGACCAGATCCGCAAGGATGTCTACGATGTGATGGATGCCGACCAGTACAGCCGCTACCTCGGCATTGCTGCCGAGAATGCAGGTATCCCCGTTCCCGGAGGCTACAGCAAGGGCAGTGACGGCTACTACCACTTCCGCGACAACACGAACACCGACTGGCTCGACGAGGCCTTCAAGACCGGTATCCGTCAGAACCACAGCGTGAACCTGAGCGGTGGCGGTGCCAACAACACCTACAACATCAGTCTCGACTATTATAATCAGAAAGGTACGCTCGAGGGCGCAGGTCCTAACTTTGAGCGTTATACGGCCCGCGTGAACAACACGATGGACGTGAAGTTCATCAAGTTCCGCACCAGCCTCGTGTATTCTCACTCCGACCAGGACAACCTGGCTGTGTCGAATGCCAACGAGTACGTGCAGGGCCTCTATGGTAACTTAGGAAACATCCTCGGCGGTGTGCTAAACATGCAGCCCACCATCAAGGCTTACGACGAGAGCACCTGGGTGCTCGACGATATGGTGGGTTCAGCCAGCGGTTATAAGTACGACGCCTACGGCTATGGTGTGTACTACGATACCGTTCATGGTGACATCTCAGCCATGAACCCCCTGCTGGTGAATAACATGCTGACCCGTAACACGATCGTAGACCGTTTCGTGGGTACGGCCTCTGCCGATGTCGACCTGCTCGGCATGCTGGGCATCAAGAACAAGAACCACCAGCTGACCTATAAGATCAACCTCTCTTACAGCACGACTTCTGCCAATGACAAGACCTGGATTCCCGCCTGGATCCAGAGTAACCGTGTGTACCTGGCCAAGGAGAACGAGCGTCTGACCAAGGCACATCGCAAATATACCGATGCCCTGATCGAGAACACGCTGACCTACGACGGTACCATCGGCCTGCACCACGCAAACATCGTGGTGGGTCAGACCTTCGAGCAGGAGAATACCAATACGCTGTCTGCCACAGGCGTGAACCTCTCAGAGCCTTACTTCCTGCAGCTGCAGAACGCCAGCTCGTGGAGCGCAGACAGCTATGAGTACAAGCACACGCTGGCTTCATACCTCGCCCGTCTGAACTACGACTACGATGGCAAGTACCTCGTTTCGGGTATCGTTCGTCGTGACGGCAGCTCGCGTCTGTCGAAGGACATCCGCTGGGACACCTTCACCTCTATCTCTCTCGGCTGGCGCTTCGATAAGGAGAAGTTCTACCCCATCGACCGCGACATCGTGAACATGTTCAAGGTGCGTGCCAGCTACGGTGAACTTGGTTATGAGGCTGCTGTGGGCGACTACGCCATCCAGGCTACCATGGCCCGCAACAACATGACCTACAGCTTCGGCAATCAGGCCATCACCGGTTCGGCTGTGTCGAACTTCGTGAACGAGAACCTCTCTTGGGAGAAGAGAAAGACCATGAACGTCGGTATCGACCTGGCTTTCTTCAACAACCGCATCGAGTTTACTGCTGAGTGGTACAAGAACAAGTCTCAGGACCTGCTCTACGGTGTGCCCGTGCCTGCCAGCGCAGGTGTGGCCAACACCTCTGTTACAATGAACGCTGCCTCGATGGAGAACAGCGGTCTGGAGTTCTCAGCTACCTACCGCAACCGCGACCACGCCCTGAAGCATGAGATCAGCGCCAACCTGAGCACCCTGAAGAACAAGGTGACCTCGCTCGGTTTCGGTACAGAGAAGTACATCACCGGTTCCTATATCACGGAAGTCGGCGAGGAAGTCGGTAAGTTCTATGGTTGGGACTATCAGGGTATCATCCGCACCCAGTCGCAGCTCGACGAGCTGAATGCCATCGCACAGGCCAAGGGCCTCTCAGAGTATCAGCCTGGCGCACAGGTGGGTGACTGCTACTATCGCGACGTGAATGGCGACGGTCAGATCAATGCCGACGACCAGACGGTGCTTGGCAGCGGTCTGCCTTCAGTAAACTTCGGTCTGAGCGCACACCTGGAGTACTCGATCTTCGACCTGAGCATCTCCACATTCGGTGCCCTGGGCTACCACGTGAGCGACTATCTGTATAACACCCTGAACTCCAGCTACGGCTATGGTAACAAGGACGTGGCTGTACTCGACGCCAACCAGTGGGACGGCTCCACCTACGTGAGCAATATCCCTCGCACGTACCTTTCTAATAGTGCTACACTGGCTTGGAACGACCTGTTCTGCGACCGTCAGATCCAGAACGCCGCCTATTGGAAGATTGCCAATGTGGAACTGGGTTGCAACCTGCCCAACAAGTGGTTTGCCAACTATGTCACTGGTGTCCGCATCTATGTGTCGGCACAGAACCTCTTCACCTTCACTGGCTATAAGGGTTACAACGTTGACTATGCCGGCGGTACATTCACCCCGGGCTACAACTACTGCTCATACCCGACAGCTCGAAGCTTCATGGCTGGTTTGAACTTTACCTTCTAGACATAAGGACATGGTTTTTAGACATAAGAACATAAGAACATAAAGATATGAAAAAGAATAATATATATAATAAGGTGGGGCTGGGGGTAATCTCCTTCCTCCTTCCTCTTTCCTCGTTCCTCGTGACATCATGTGAGGACAAGCTGGACGTGACGAATCCCAACCAGCAGACGGCAGCAACATTCGGTTTCTCTGCCGAAGACCTGGAGGAGAATGTGATTGCAGCCTACAACCATATCCGTATGGAGGGAACATACGCCCGTGTAGGCTATACGATTGATGTTTGCCGCGGTGATGAGGTCTGGAACTCCTCACAGGTATGGTATATGCCCTTCGACGATCTGAATGCTCCTTTCACGGACGAGATCGGACAGTGGTCTTGGCGTGACTGGTACTACACCATCAACGTGACCAACTTCACCCTCTCCCGCTGTGGCGAGGACAATAGTGCGCTGAACGACCAGATGAAGCATATCAAGGGACAGATGCTGTTCCTCCGCGGACTGGCCTACTACATGCTGGCCGGCTACTATCAGAACCCGATTCTGATCACCGACTACGCCACCTATTCGACGCTCGATGGCCTCTATGGCACCAACAGCACCTACGATGAGGTATGGGATCAGGTAGAGAAGGACTTCAAGGAGGCTATGTCGCTGCTGCCCAGCCGCAATGCTGGCGGTGAGTGGGCCAAGGGTCGTGCCACCAGTGGTGCTGCCGCAGGCTACCTGGCCCGTGCGCTGATGATGCGCCACAAGTACAGCGACGCTCTCGACGTGCTGAAGGCTATCATTGGTGGCCAGTATGGCACCTATAAGCTAATGGCCAACTACGGTGACAACTTCCGTGAGGGACCTGCCTACGAGAACAACGACGAGAGTCTCTTCGAGGTGCAGTTCCTCGACTACGGTTCTCAGGGTACCGATGACGAGTGGACACCTGTGAACACCAGTCCGAACGCCACGCAGGGTCACGCCATCGAGAGTAACTACGGTCCTGGTGACTGTGGTGGCTGGGCAGACCTCTCTGCATCCCCCTGGCTCTACAACCTCTTCAAGGCTGAGCGTACAACCAGCGGCTCGCTCGATCCCCGTCTTTACTGGACCATCGGCACTTACGAGCCAGAATGGGATGGTTTCGAGTATGGTAATGTCTGCTATACACAGCCCATGTCAGATGATGCACCTATCGTGACGAACAACAACTATGGCGGTCTGCCTATCGCCAAGAACACCAATCTGCGCACAGGTCTCTATGACAAGGTGATCACTGGTCTTCACTGCGGTATCAACCTTCGCATGATGCGTTACAGCGACGTGCTGCTGCGTGCCGCCGAGTGCGAGAACGAGGTGAATGGTCCTACACAGCAGGCCATCGACTGGATCAACCAGGTGCGTAACCGTGCTGGTCTGGCCGATCTGAAACTCTCTGATTTCAGCGGCAATGCCGACAAACTCTTCGAGCAGATTGCCAACGTGGAGCGTCCGAAGGAGTTCGGCTGTGAGTTCGGCCGTGGCTTCGACCTCATCCGTTGGGGATGGTTTTACGACAGTGGTCGTCTGCAGCAGCTGAAGGAGCACGGCACGTTCCGTCGTACCAACGACCGCAGTCGCCTCAAGGAGCCCGTCAGCTATTCTGAAGTAGGTATCGACTCTGAACTGAAGAGCTCGTACGATTCTTGGATTCCCGGTCATGAGTTCTTCCCCATCTACCAGGGTACTCTGAACGACAACCCCAACCTCCAGGGCAACTCTGCCAACAGCAGCACCAGCAATGCTGACAAGCTGTATGGACCAGTACACCCCGTGGTGAACCTTTAAGAATTGATCATTGTAAAATTGATAATTGAAAATTAGAAAGATTATGAAATATCTCAATAAATTAGCAACAGTCTTCTGTTCAGCAGCCCTTGGCCTGATGGCTCTGACGAGCTGCGAAGGCGGCGACCTGTACAGCTTCAACTCTCCAGACTGGATCTCCTCGAGAGCTGACTCCATTGCTGCAGAAAAGGCCAAGAACCAGGGCGGCGAAGAAGAAATCGAAGGTATGCAGGAAGATGTCTATACCGTCGGTGCTACCGATTACTCTACCGGCTGGTGGGCTGTGTTCTCCAAGTATTATCAGATTCCGGAGGGTGGAAAGTGGATTGCCCAGTTCAACCTGAACATCAATCCTAACGCAACCAACACCTATAAGAATTTTGCACTCATCATCACCAATGATGCAGACCGTGGCGCAAACAAGGAGTACGGTGCCATCCGCTACGACTATCAGCCCAGCGGAAACTCTGAGTGGGGCGACTATATCGACCGCAGTCTCGCTACGAGTACACTGGAGTTCGCCACCGATACCGACAGCGGTGTAGACCAGCTGGGTGGTAAGGTGACACTCACCATCGACCGCTCAGAAGGTGGTTTGATTGTTACCATGACCAATGGTAAGGTGACTAAGACCTACACTCAGAAGTCGCCACTGGTGAACCTGAACGACGACCAGTCGAACACCACCATCCGTGCTTTCCTCGTGCCTGAGGGCTCTTACATCAACTTCCTTGGTTCTACCATCGAGCCTATCGGAGGCTTCACCTCGAAGGAGGACAAGCAGCCTCTGTCGATGACGCTCAACGGTGTGCCCAAGAAGGTGCTCCAGGGTACTTCCGTAGAGGATGCCTTTGCCAATGTCACCGCTACCATCCAGTTCGAACAGGAGGTTTCTGCTACTGTGAAGGCCAGCGACCTGACCTTCCAGGCTGTTCCCGACATGAACTCCTTAGGTAAGAAGATGCTGGTGGCTGCATACGCCAAGACCTATAAGGGTGAGGCTGCTAATCCTGTCATCGCTACGGCCGAGTTCGAGATTGTCGACAAGATGTACACCACTCTCGGTGCTACCGACAACTCCACGGGCTGGTGGGGCGCTCACTCTGAGAACATCAAGGTTGGTCCGAAGGAGACCTTCGTTACCAGCTTCACCAACTACACCAATGGTCAGAACAACTGGAACAACTTCGTGGTGGTGCTCTGCCGTCAGGATAACACCGAGTTCGCCGTTGTCCGTGCTGACAACTACGGTTGGGGTGCCGGATACGATGGTAACCCGAACCTGTGGCTGAGCGGTGGCCAGGCTGACTGGGGTAAATGGCTCAAGGCGATGGACGGTGCCAGGGTGGATGTGGCTGTGACCAATAACGGCGACGGATCTGCAGACGTCTCGGCCATCATGCAGGGTAATGACGGTAACTACTATACCCAGGAGTACAAGGGTATTGCCATCGATTCTGAGGACTTCTACTTCCGCTATACCGTTGACGGCTGCCATCTGGAGTTCGACAACGTGGTTGGTGAGGAAGATAACTCTACCGGCTGGTGGGGTGCTCACTCTGCAGACTACAATGTTCCTGTAGGCATGACCGTTACCACACGCATCAAGAACTACAGCAACCTGCAGAACAACTGGAACAACTTCGTGGTCGTTCTGACGAAAGACGGTACTACTGAGTATGCAGTGGTACGTGCCGACAACTACGGTTGGGGCGACAGCTACGCTGCTTGCACACCGAGTGGTGGACAGAGTGACTGGGCCGCATGGCTCAAAGCTATGGACGACGCTACCGTCACCGTCTCTGTGACCAACCATGGCAGCTCTGCTGATGTGAAGTGCATCATGGTGGGTAACGATGGCAAGACCTATAAGCAGGACTACATCGGTATCAGTCCTATCGACAGCGAACTCTGGTTCCGCTTTACCGTCGACGGCAGCCATCTGGTATTCGAGTAAAAGTAGACCTGTATTCTACATATTGAATTAGTTAGTTATTTGTAATAGGGGGCGGACTAAGCGAAGCCCGTCCCCTTTACTTTTCCTTTAACACTGTAAGATATGAAAGCGAAAACAATATTGTGGTCGCTGCTAGCCCTTTTTGTCTCTTCCCAGACGATTGCCCAGCCTCGCCACTTCAAGCGTGCTGACTTCCAGACGGAGACGCCGATGGTCCACGACCCAGTGATGGCCTTCGAAGATAGTACCTATTATATCTTCGCCACAGGCATGGGTATCCAGCAGATGACCTCGAAGGACCGCAAGACCTGGACGGTGAAAGCCGACCCCGTGATGTCTGTCATCCCAAAATGGACGCACGACTCCGTGTCAGGCTTCACCCATCATGTGTGGGCACCTGATATCATCCAGTATCGTGGTCGCTGGTGGCTCGCCTACAGCTGCTCCACCTTCGGACGCAACGGCTCTGCCATCGGCCTGCTCTCCACACGTTCGCTGGCTTCCGGCCTCTGGGACGATGAAGGCTGTATCGTCACCTCCCGTGAAGGTCGTGACAACTGGAACGCCATCGATCCCAATTTCGTCATCGACGACCAGGATCAGCCCTGGATCGTATGGGGCTCCTTCTGGGATGGCATCCAGCTCGCCCGCCTCGACTCATCTCTCCATGTTGCTGTGCCACAGCAACAAACAACCATCGCCCGTCGCTTCAACCTCTCCGACCCCGACGGCAAGAAAGCCCTCTCCGTGAATCCCAATCCTCCGAAAAACCCCACCTCCGACTTCGCAGGTCCTAATGCCATCGAGGCACCGTTCATCTTCAAGCACAACGGCTGGTACTACCTCTTCGTATCCTGGGACTACTGCTGTCAGGGTGCCAAGAGCAACTACCGTGTGGCGGTGGGTCGCAGCCGCAGCGTCGAAGGTCCCTACCTCGACAGCAAGGGTATAGACATGCGTAACGGTGGCGGCAACATCTTCCTCGAAGGCGACAAGAAGGAATATGAGGCAGCAGGCCACTGCGCAGCTTATCATCTCAACGGTCAGGACATCTTCATCTGTCACGGCTACAGCGTCGCCCAACAGGGAGCCTCCGTCCTCATCCAGCGTCCCATCTCCTGGACGCCTGACGGCTGGCCAACGCTTTAAAAGTGAAAAGGATATGAAAACGATAGGAAAAAGAATCATGACAAAGGGTTTGGTGATGGGTGTTTCACTCTTTCACCTTTTCACCTTTTCACCTTTGGCAAACGCCCAGCAGCGGTCGTGGACAGCAGACAACGGTAACGGTACCTTCACCAACCCGCTGTTCTACGATGAGTTCTCTGACCCCGACATCCTCCGTGTGGGTGATGACTATTATCTGGCCGGTACAACCATGCACACCGTGCCTGGCCTTGTTATCCTCCACTCCAAGGATCTGGTGAACTGGGAGAACATCTCCTATTGTTTCGATCGTTTCGACTTCCCCGATGATGCCTTCTCGCTCAGAAACCACAAGGAGATCTACGGACAGGGCATCTGGGCACCGGCCATCCGCTATGCCAACGGACAGTTCTACGTGTTCTCGAACATCAATGGAAAGGGGCTGCAGTGCTACACATCGAAGGATATCCACGGGCCATGGAAGCACCATAATATGCAGGGCAACATCTACGACCTCAGTGTGCTCTTCGACGACGATGGTAAGATCTATGCCATCCACAAGTATGGTGAGGTGCATTGTACAGAGCTGAAGCCAGACATGAGTGGTCCCGTGGAGGGCACAGACCGCGTTATCATTCCTGAGGGCAACGGTATTGGTGAAGGGCATCACATCTATAAGATTGATGGCATGTACTACCTCATCTCTACCGACTATATGCCCAATGGTCGTACGCTCTGCTCCCGTGCCAAGAGTATTTGGGGACCCTACGAGACGCGTGTCATCACTGCTGACGAGACTTTCGGCTATCATGCCGTGGGACGTACACAGGTGCCGAGAGATGAACAGTACCGTATCGGCCACGATGGCAGCAAATTTGCCATTATGCAAGCCAGTCCCGATGCTACAGGGTGTGATAATGCTCATCAGGGTGGTATCGTACAGGCTAAAGACGGCTCTTGGTGGGCCTTGCTCATGCAAGACTTCCACTCTATAGGCCGTACTGTCTGTCTGATGCCTATCACGTGGAAAGATGGCTGGCCGATGATTGGCCTCGAAGGAAATCTCGGCCGTGCACCACGAACTTGGTTTAAGCCCGATGTTTCGAGGAGTGAGGGGTGTGGAGTGAGGAGTGAGATTACTCCACACGCCCCGTACGACCGCTGCGACGACTTTAACTATTCTCTCACCTCTCATCCCTCACCTCTCACCTCCTTAAATCCCATCTGGCAGTGGAACCATAATCCTGATGATTCCATGTGGAGCCTCAAAGGTGGACGCCTGCGCATACAGTCGATGCCTGCTGAACAATTGATGTGGGCACGCAACACACTCACGCAGCGTGTAATAGGTCCTACGTCCGTCACCACAGTCGAGCTTTATACGAAAGGCATGAAGGATGGTGATGTGGCAGGACTGGGGAACATCAATGTGCCCTGCTCATGGATCGGCATTGTCAAGGACGGCAAATCCCTGACCCTCCGTTGCTTCGAACAACTCACCAACGACACCATCGTTGTGCCCGTCGCTTTAACTGAAGGGAAACTGTGGCTTCGCTGTATCGGTGACTACGATAACAATCAGGCGCAATATGCCTACTCGTTGGATGGTATCACTTTCCAGACTCTGGGACGCATGATGCCGCTTTCTTATCAGCTCATCTCGTTCCAGGGATCACGCCACGCCCTATTTTCCTTTAACCATAAAGGTCTGAAAGGTGGTTTTGCAGAGTTTGACAACTTCGCTGTCGTTGAGCCTAAGGCTGATCGTAGCAAGAATATTCCCTATGGCAAGACCTTCCGGATCATCAACAAGGCTACCAACCGTCCTGCCATCGCGACCAAGCACGGTTTACTCTACGACACGCATGCTGGCGACAGGAGTGAACAGACACAGTTCCGCGTCATCGATCGTGGCTGTGGTCTCGTCTCGCTGCAATGTGTCGATGGACGTTTTGTGAAAGTCTATGGCGATGGCCTGCCAGGTGACGTGCGCTTTACTACCGATGCGAATGATGCCGAATTGTTTTTGTGGCAGGACTATCTCGACCACGACTTCATGCTTCTCTCTTTGAAGAACCATCACTATTTAGGTAAGAGTCCCACCACAGGCAGCCCCTACTCAATGGACTTCACAGGAGCAGACCCTGGCCGACGCAATGGAGCTGTGCTGCGTTGGGAATGAAAGAAAGGAATAAACTTGCATAATTGAAAATAAAACAGTAACTTTGTCCCCAGAATATAACAAAACAATTATAATGATGAAAAAGTATCTATTCTTCCTGTTGGCCCTGCTGCCATTGGCCGTTTCCGCTGTTGATATGAAGCGTGTCTCTGTCCATGACCCCAGCGTAGTCTGGGAGCCCACGACAAAAACATATTATATCTTCGGCTCCCACCGTGCAGCGGCAAAGACCAAAGACCTGATGAACTGGACGAGTTTCCAGGCCCCCTGGGATAACGGCTATAACAAAAACTGCTCCAACTCAGCAGCTTTTGAGACGCCCGTCGTCAAGAAGGTCAAGAAAGGTGGAGAGGAAGTCGACTTCCCGGCTTTCAATGCCCGTAAGTGGGCGGCAAGGGGTAGCAACAGCTACAATATCGACGGTAATATGTGGGCACCCGATGTCATCTGGAACAAGGCCATGCAGAAATGGTGCATGTATCTCAGCATCAATGGCGAAAACTGGTACTCCAGCATCATCCTGCTCACAGCCGACAATATCGAAGGTCCCTACCGTTATCAGGGTCCTGTGGTCATCAGCGGCTTCCACACTGGCAATGCCTATAAGGATACCGACCTCGAACTGGTATTAGGTCCACTTGACAAACTTCCCTCACGTTACAATGCGCCTTGGGCTTCCACCTCAAAAGTCAGTCTCCCCAACAACATCGACCCCTGTGTCTTTTATGACGAAAAGGGCAACCTGTGGATAGCGTATGGCTCATGGTCGGGCGGTATCTTTATGTTGGAACTTGACGAGGAGACGGGTCTGCGCGACTATGATATCACCTATAGTACCACTGGGGGAGACCCGTATTTCGGCAAACGGATTGCAGGAGGCTTCTACGTCTCTGGTGAGGCTCCGTATATCGAGTATATCGACGGCTATTACTATCTCTTTGTGACTTATGGCGGTCTGGCTGCGGGTGGTGTCAAGAACGACTACAACAACGGCGGCTATCAGATGCGCGTGTTCCGTTCGGAGAATCCTGACGGTCCCTATGTCGATGCCCGTAACACCAGTGCCGTGTTCAAGAGTTTCATGACGGACTTCGGACCCAGCGCCAACGACAACCGTGGCGTGAACATCTTCGGAGCCTATGGGGAGTGGGGCAACATGGCCAAGGGTAGCTACGGCGAACGCTCACAGGGCCATAACTCCATCATCGCCGCCGAAGACGGCCGCACCTATCTCGTCTACCACACCCGTTTCCAGAACCGTGGTGAGGAGCACCAGGTACGTGTGCATCAGGTGTTCCAAAATGAGGACGGCTGGCTTGTGGCAGCTCCCTTCGAATACACGGGCGAGCAGGTCACCAGTGCCGACATTGCCATCACCCAGCAGATTGCTACCGACCGCATCCCTGGCACCTGGCAGGTGCTCATCCACCCCTTCAAACTCGACCATACGAAGAAGGAGATAGCCAAGCCCGTGGAGGTACAGCTCAATGCCGACGGCTCCGTCAGCGGTGCTCAGACTGGCACCTGGAGCGTTCAGGAAGGCACGTC
>Ga0247611_10004664_pt1 | contig 18793 bp, 26 predicted proteins | sample 177DNAGHGhighgp2_FD_192422 | JGI IMG/M metagenome (GOLD analysis project Ga0247611, IMG submission 192422) | Sheep rumen microbial communities from Palmerston North, Manawatu-Wanganui, New Zealand - 1770 DNA GHGhigh gp2 | ecosystem: Host-associated > Mammals > Digestive system > Stomach > Rumen... | reverse complement strand
TATTCTTGCTTTTACGGCAGATGGTTGGGATAGTGTTGAAGTGGCGTTAGGAAAGCATACTTATGTGACTTTTAATGAGAGTACACAGAAATATGTCAACAATGAAGCGTATGGTTTGAGCGCAAGGTTCGTTCAAGCGGGGCAGATAAACGGTTCTCAGATTACGGGCGGTAACATATATTCGACCGCTTTGCTTAATGGTGTTCCTGTGACGCATATTGATCTTGATAATGGTACATTTAGTTTTGCGGGCGGAAAACTTACTTATGAGAATAATACGCTTACAATGCTTAATGGAACTATTAAGGCTGGGCATATTTATTCTTCAGACGGTTCTACTACTCACATAAATCTCGATAACGGTACATTCAGTTTTGCGGGTGGTCAGTTAACATACAAGAATGGTACTTTGTCTCTCACGGGTGATGTTAATGCTACAGGCGGTTCTATAGATGGTAATAATTGTAGTATTACAAATATCGACGGTGGAAATATTAAGGCATATACAATTACGAGTACGCAGATTTCTTCGGAGGCTATCACTACCTCTAAGATAGCCGCAAACGCTATTACAGCGGCGAAGATAAAGGCGGGAACTATAACGGCAGAAGAGATAGCCGCAAATACAATTACGGCTAATGAGATTAAGGCGGGCGCAATTGACACAAGCGAATTGGCGGCGGGTGCAGTTACAGCGGCAAAGATATATGCTAATGCTGTTACTGCGGAAAAGGTTGCGGCAAATGCTATTGCTACTGCTAATCTCCAAGCTGGGGCAGTTACTGCAAATAAAATTGCATCAAATGCGATTACGGCTGACAAAATTAAAGCAGGAGAAGTTACTGCTGACAAAATAGTAAGTAATTATTTGACTACAAATGTAATTAATGCAATTAACAATTCTTCCGAAGGTATAAAGATAAACGCAAACAAAGTAACTGTATCAGGAGATTTACAAGCAAAGACATTAAATACAGGAGATTTGAAAATAGAAGATAATAAAATTACTTCACTAAGTAATATGTCTTTTTATTTTACAGGCGCTGGTACTTGGAATTTTTTAGGTGCTGTTTATATATCTGGAATAGATGGTCACAGTACCGATCCTGTATATTCTGTGGTTCAAAAGTCGCGACTTTAAATGCTAATTTCGTTGGGAAGTAACTTCGTCGTTGTAAAGGAGGATGAAAATGAACAAACCGATTTCGATGCTAATTAATGATGCAAAAATTAATATTACAAAAGCGGTTAATGAGTCAGGACTTTTACCTTGTTTAATTCAGCCCATTATTAAGGAAATATATGAACAAGTATTACAACAATGTCAAGCAGAATTACAAAATGATGTGGCTGAATATTCCGAAAAAGAAAAAGAGAAAGATAGTGACTCTGAAAAATAATTCTTTTTAGGCTAAGTTTTATGCAACATATAGTATGTGATTAAATGATTGCGTACTATATGTTGTTTATTTTATTACAGGAAAGGAGGTAGGAAATGAGTTTAAGTTGCACTCATGAGATTACTCTTGATTTTGCAAGTAATAGATATGAAAACATTACTGTTAAACAGTTAGACCGACTTACACGAATAATAAAAGCTACTCTGACTATAAACGGTAATGAGTATACTATTCCGAGTGGTTCGACTGCACAAATAAATATCAAGAAGCCGGATGGCAGATTGACGAATGGCAAGGCAATCATACAAAATAACAAACTCATATATACTTTGACCAATCAAGATCTCGCAGCCGCAGGAAATGCTATGGCGGATTTTCAGATAATGAGTGGGGATGAAATACTTAAAACTGTATCGTTTGCTATTTCAATACTTCCTACTCAATATGCTGATGAGTCTACTATTTCCGAGAATAGCTTTGCGGCTTGGGAAGAGTTCATAGAAGAAACAAGAACGGCGGCACAATCGGCAAGGACAAGTGCGGCAAACGCACACATTTCCGAAGTAAATGCGGCTACAAGCGCACAGACTGCTACAACTAAAGCATCTGAAGCAGTTGCTTCGGCTAACGCGGCGGCAAATTCTAAAGCACAAGCGGCACAAATCGCACAGGATGTAACTGAATCGGCTAAGATTGTCAAGGACAATGAAGAGGCTATTATTTTTATTGGTCAGAATACAACCACTATTCAAAACGCAGCTTCTAACGCTCAGATCGCTTCTCAAAAGGCGACCGAAGCAAGTAATAGCGCAACTGCGGCAGCGGCTTCAGCGACTGCGGCATCAACTTCTGAAACAAATGCTTTAGCATCTGAAACTTCGGCGGCTGATAGTGCGACATCAGCGGCGGCTTCTGAAGCGGCGGCGGCGCAGATAGCGGAAGATGTGGCTGATTCAATACAAGTTGTTAAAGATAATGAACAAGCGATTATCTTTATTGGTCAAAATACGACTGCTATTCAAGGCGCGGCGGCAAATGCTCAGACTGCTACAACTAAGGCGGCTGAGGCAAGCGCAAGTGCCGATGCAGCGGCGTTGTCAGCTACGGCGGCTTCAACCTCAGAAACTAACGCTCTCGCGTCAGAAACAGCGGCAGCGAATAGTGCAAATGCGGCGGCAACCTCTGAAACTAATGCTGCTACTTCGGAAACAAACGCCTCGGCTTCAGCTACTAATGCCGCGACGAGCGCACAAAGTGCTTCTGAAGACGCTGATCGAGCAGAAGCGGCTAAAGCAAATATCGAAACCGCTGAGGCAAATTCTGAAGCGTCGGCTCTTAAATCCGAAGGATATGCAAAAGGAACACAAGATGAAGTCCCTGTAACGAGTGGTATTTACTATCAGGCAAATTCAAAGTATTACTCGGAACAGGCGAAGATTTATATGGAGGCGGCTCAGGCAGCGGCATACGGAACTGTTGATGATGCAATGTCTGATACTTCAGAAAATGCTGTTAAGAACAGGGTTATCAAGAAATATGTGGATAATAAAGTATTATCAGATGAAACTATTGACGCTATTTGCACATAAAGGAAAGGAGTGAAAAGATGATTACGGTTCTAATGCAGAGTGATAAAACACTCGTAATTAGTGAACAGGGTAAGATATATCAGCGTGAAAAACTTATTGATAAAATAAGATTTCTCGTTCCTGCTATTTACGATGTAAATGGCGTTGGTATGGACTTAACAAATTTTACCGCTACACTTGAATATGTAGACCAAGCAAATGTAGTGCAAACGGAAACCCTTACAAAGAGTGAGGATTTGTATAAAGAAAAGTTCATTGAGTATGTCTTGCCTGTTGACACTAATGTTTCAAAGTATGCCGGAGAAATAGAACTTAGACTGTCTCTTGTGCATTATGACGCTGACACGGGATATAACTATGTGCTTCATACCGGGCATACAAAGATAAGTGTGTCACCTCTTTCTGATTGGTATAAGTTTGTTTCTGATGAATCTCTTGATGTAATAGATCAGAAGATGTCTGAACTTGACAGTAAGATTTCGGCTCTTGATGAAATGGCGGGTACATATGCGGCTAACCAAGTTGACGATCTTAAACTTACGAACTCATTGCTTCAAGTATCTTCTAAGGGGACACCTATGGGTAATGGTGTAACGATAATTACATCCGGCGATACAGAGGATTCAGATACTAATCCGAGTGACGGTGAACTTGATGTTAATAGTATTGTAGAAATATAAGGAGGATGTTATGGGAAATAATATGCTATTGCCTCCTTTCTTCGCCTCTGGAGATCAGAGTAAACTTGATAAATTTATCGAAAGTGATATTTTCAAAAACTCAGAGCGTGTTTGGTATTACTTTCAGGTAGATACGGGTTATCTTGTTCGAATCAATCTCGACGGAACTTATAATTATGTTAAGGGCTACAATAAATCTTTAGTTCAAAGATATACGACACTTCCCAGCACCGCAGTAGGTGATCGGGAAGTTCTTTATATTGTGGGAAATACTGTATATACATTTGATGGCGCGAATTATGTTCCTACTTATGAAGACCTTACAGAAACCGTGACCGAATTGGCAGAGCTTATTTCGCAGAATACACAGGCTATTATGGCAAATGCGACTGTAATATCGGGCTTACAGACATCGGTACAAACAGTTCAGTCAGAGCTTGCAAACAAAGCCGACGAGTCAGATTTACAAACACTTGAAGGCGTGGTAGCAAACAAGGCTGATGCTTCTGATGTTTATACTAAATCTCAATCATATTCAAAGGGCGAGATAGACGAGAAGATTGGAACGGTCGAGGGTGGAGTTACCATAGCGGAATCTATTGTCATTGCCAAAGATGAGGCGGTTGGCGAAGCAAAAAGCTATGTAGATCAACAAATTGCTTTTAACATAGTTTAAGGAGGTTAAGATGGCAGATAATTCATCGGCAACCTTCTACAAGACTACACCTTTGAAGGTTGACACTATTGAAGAAAAAATCGGAAACGTTATTTTTGTGGATGGAGAAGATGCAAATGGCGTAGCACAGCGTTATGTGGCGGTAGACGATGATGAGGGGCGTAAATTATATCGTTCTGTCGTATTTCTTAAAAACGAGGCGGCACGTCGTAACTTCGCAAATCCATTTAAGATGTTTTATTTTACACTCGAAGAGAATGTCCTTTGGCGTTATACGGGTTCAAAGTGGGTACAGCTTACGAGTGAGCCTAAAAAACAGATAGAATTCTGTGAGGTTTCGGATCTTCCCGATGTTGGAGATAGCGAAGTGCTTTATGTTTGTGGCGATGATATATATCGTTATTATCTTGGAAAGTGGAGACACCTGAATGAATCACAAGTTCAGAACGCTTGGGAAGAAGTAATTGCTTAATGTGTTTGTTTACGAGTTTTCTCGTTCACAATATTGATTAAAAGGACTGTTACTATTTTTTATTATTTTTCGAAAAGGAGTAAAAAATTATGGCAAAGATTGATTTTTCGTTTCTTAAGATGACTAAAGCGCTTTGGGATGCAAAGTACAAGGCAATTGCAGTTGACACAAACTTCTATCTCGTAGTAAATGCAAACCCCGCAGCGGGAGAAGATCCGTATGAGCTTTATATCGGTGATGAGCGTATTACGACCGAAACAGAGCTTGCGGCGGCTGTTACTCGTATCGCGGCAAATGAAGATGCTATTGCTATTCTTGATGGTGCTGATACTGTTGAGGGTTCTGTAAGAAATCTTATCAAGACTGCTGTTACAGGTCTTGACGGAAATGTTACGGGAACTGGCAAGTTTGCAACTCTCGTGTCTCAGGAAGATGGTATTGTAAGTGCAGTAATGGTTGACCTTACGGCGGCTGATATTCCTACTCTTAGCCTTGCGAAGATTTCTGATGCGGGAACGGCTGCGGCTGCGAATGTGGCTACCAATCCTATTGCTGAAGGCTCTACTGATGACGGTCTTGTATCTGCTGCTCAGGTTGCTACATTTGTTGCTTCCGAGGTTTCTGATCTTGAAGGTGCTATGCACTTTGCGGGTGTTATCACTCGTGAAGAGGGCGAGACTGATGCACAGGCTATTGCTCGTGTGGTTACTTCTCCTGAGTCTGGTGATGTTGTCGTTATGTCTGATAACGCAAAAGAATACATCTATGATGGTACAGCGTGGAGAGAGGTAGGCGACGAGGGGCTTTATGTTCAGAAGAGTACCACTATCGCTGGCGTAGATCTTCAGGACAGCATTACGAAGTCTGAACTGCTTACGGCTCTCAATGTTGCTGATGGCGCTCAGGTGAACGTGCTTGAGGGTGTTCAGGTAAATGGAACAGACCTTACTATTGATTCCAATAAGAAGGTTAATCTTACTGCTGGTGTAGGTTCTACAGATGGTTCTATTGAGATCAACGGTACTGATTATGTTCCCAAGAACCTCAAGGGTGTTGCTACAACGGGTTCTGCTGCTGATGTGACTTATACAAAGGAAGATACAACTACTGAATCTGTTAATGATGCACTTCAGAGAATTGATGGTGTTATTGGTGGATCTGGCACTCTCGCACAGAAAGCTGATAAGGTTACGGGCGCTACTTCCGGTAACTTCGCAGGGCTTGATGCTTCTGGTAATCTGACTGATTCCGGCTCAAAGGCGGCTGACTTTGCTTCTGCTGCACAGGGTGAAAAGGCTGACAGCGCAATTCAGGGCGTTAAGATTAACGGTGTTGAGCTTACTCCCGATGCGAATAACAAGGTTGATTACGCTCCTAAAGCAACTGATATTGAGTATCAGGCAGCTTCTGGCGGTGAGCCTGCTGTTTCTGTTGATGATGCCCTTGATGACATTTATGCAAAGGTTGGTTCTGATTCTGTAGCAAATCAGATTTCCGATGCAATTGATGCACTTGACGCTGATGTTGATGCTTCTTCTTCTGACACTGCTGTATCCACTATTACGGGTGTAGATGTTGTTACTGGCATAACAGAGGCTGACGGTGTGATTACAGGGGTTGACTCTGCAAAGGCTGATAAGTTCGGTAGTGCGGCGGCTGTTCTTGGTACTGCACAGGATACTGCTTCTGATGATACGGTATTTGGTGCTAAGGCTTATGCTGATAACCTTGTTGCTCATTCTATATTCTGGGAAGAAGTAACTGAGTAATTTGTGACAAATTGTTAATTATGCCCGTGGGAGGATTATTCTCCCACGGGTTTATTTTTTTCCAGAAAGGAGCGTAAAGGATGAGCTTATTTAAACTGAGAATACCTGACTCCTCAACGGATTATGCATTATTTCTGAACAGTGAAAATGGTGCGCTTTATTCTAATGTTCCTGTAGATGGTGTTAAACAGCGTGTGTTAGTACACGATCCTTCAGCGGTAGCTTCGGTAGCAAATGAAAATAACAGTTTGGTTTTTAAGAATAACTCAGGAGCAACTATTGTTTCTATCCCACTTGGTAGCTTAACAGTTCCAACATTAACAAACGAAACAATAGATGCTATTTGCGTATGATAAGGAGGATTAAATATGTCAACACCTTCAGCAGAAGAACTCTCCAAATATCTTGACGGTTATAAACTGCAAAGAGTTTGGAACAAGATAGGTAGTATAAGCAGTTTATCGGGGCTTACGGGAAATACACTTACGGAAAAGATTTCATCTTTGGATTCTAAAAAACAGGATGAGCATATAGAGCGTGTAATTACTCTTTCTGTAGCCGGGTGGAACAATAAGACACAGACCGTTTCTGTGTCGGGTGTTACTGCGGATAATCTCGTGATTGTCGGGGCGGCTCCATCCTCTGCCGAGGCTTATGGAGAGGCGACGGTCAGATGTACGGCGCAAGCAGTAGATTCACTTACATTCGTATGTGAAGAAGTTCCTGAGACTGCGTTAAGCGTCAATATAGCAATATTCAATTGAGGAGGATCAAAAGGTATGATAGTGAATGCAGGAGGTGCGGGCGGCGGTTCAGCTAAAATGAAACTGTCGGTCGCTACTCAACCAACAAAAATAACATATACAGCGGGTGAAACGATTGACCTTACAGGGTGCGTGATTACTTTCGGAATAGGCGGTGCGCTTTCTACAGATGTGACCAATCTGTGTACCTTTAGCCCTTCTGCGGGTACTGCGGTGTACGAGGACACAACTGAGATTTTGGTTACTTATGTTGCGGATGGAACGACATATACGGTTTCTATTCCAATTACAGTAACAAGAGTGCTTGCTTCTTTAAGGATAGATACAAATCCGGTTACAAACTATGTAGCGGGCGATCTGATAGATTTGGATGGACTTGTAGTGTCTAAAGTATTTACTTCGGGAAGGTCTGAAGTAACTACAGATTACACAACAAGTGTAGCTGACGGTACTATTATTTATGAAGATACTACCGAGGTTATAGTATCTGCTACAGAAGGTGGCGTTACAAAGACAGCAAGTATCGCCCTTACAGTTCAGAGAGTTCTTCAGAGTATTGCGGTAACTACTCAACCCACAACTACAACTTATAAGAGTGGCGCTACCATTGATACGACAGGAATGGTAGTTACGGCTACTTATAATAGAACGAGTGCGGCGGTAACGGGTTACACCATAAGCCCTACAACGGCGGGGGCAACCGAAGGAACACAGACCGAAACTGTAACCTATACGGAAAATGGTGTTACAAAGACTACGACTTTCGATATTACGATTAAGAACCTTACAATCGTATCGTTTGCGTCAGGAACAGAGTCAGAGATTAAGGCTATGCTTGATGCGTACTATGCTAATGAATTAGCGTGGGAAGATATGGGTTGGGAAGTTGGTAACACGAGAAAGATACATCTGAATGCTATGACCGCTCCTAACCCGAACAGTTCAAATACTTGGGCGGCTCAGGATATTACGGTAGTTATTGTAGCGCACGACCATACAGACCTTGCGACTTCAATAAACGGGCATACTAAAGCGTGTATCACTGTACAGACCAGAGAATGTATTAATAATGGTTCTGGAAATGATGGTACAAACGGAATATATGTTAACGGAGATTCATCTTATGATACCACATTTACAAAATGGTTGAATCTTTATATGAGAACATATATGAACAATACAGTCTTAGGCGCAATTCCGAGCGGAGATTTCAAATCATCTATCAAAGCCTCAAAGCATTATAGATTGACAACGAACGGTAATAATCCGATGACATCAAATAAGACTGATGGTTCTAATACAGTTAGAACGACAGAGCAAGTTACTGATACTTTATTTCTTCCTTCTTATACTGAGATATATGGTAATACTAAGTATAACTATTATCTCGGCGGTGGAACACCTAATAGCGAAGAAGGAACGCAGTTTGAATATTATCAGACAGCTTCAAATAGGATAAAGAACGGCAACAACAACGGTGCACCAAGCGGAACGGCGTGGTACTGGTGGATGGGTTCACCATCGTCCAGTTACTACTCGTCCCATGGCTATTATTGGTGCATTGTCTCTACTGACGGGAGTGCCGACACTACCAATGGCACCGGTGCTATTGGTCTGGCGCCCGCCTTCGCAATGTAATCTATGATCCTACATCCGCCGCCCCTCGTGGGCGGCGGGCTTTTTTTATTTCCAGAATTGATTAAAAGGAGGTATAGGATGTCCGTTTTAGTCGGGGATAGAAGTGAGTCCGGGCTTGAATTTCTCAAGAACGCAAGAGATATTGAAGAAAAATTTATAAGAATGGAAATCAATAAACCTAAGCGTTACGGAAAATATTTAGGCAGACTCGTCGAATATGCAATGCAATTACTATCAGAAGTAAAGGCGGGTAATTCTTTCTATCCAACAACAAAATTAGATGTTGATACTCGACAAGTGCATTTCAAGGAAGGTATAGCTTTATGCCAAGTATTAGTTTCTCAGGTTGAAGTTGTTCACGACCTATTCGGTAATGACGGAATATCAATTGGAGAAGTCCACGAAATTGCAGAAATGATTAAAAAGGAAATTAGGTTAATCAAAGGAGGTATATCATCTGATAAAGAGCGATATAAAAACCTTCGAAAATAAAACCTTTAGGTTATATGCTACGTCCAATTACAACTCGTCCAATGGCTATAATTGGTGCAATGTCAATACTGACGGGAGTGCCAACAATAACAATGGCAACAATGCTAATGGTCTGGCGCCCGATTCGTATAACTTCATAGACGCGTAATCAGTAACTCACTATGAGCGAAAATCATTGTCTATTAGTAGCGAAGGAGCATATAACCTGTGTGCGTGTAAATCGTACCGAATATATTTTCTCGCCTGACCTATCGGACGCTTCTTGCATGGTTGGTGATGGTCTAACCGATTTCATGGTAGTTGTCAGAGAGCGCTTATTGACCAAAAAAAGACCTCAAGGCGCGGAGGAAATAATCGTTGATTAAGTCAAGATTTTGAAAAAAGGAAATGGTTGAAATGAATAGTAAAGAGCGTCACGAGGCTCGTTATCAAAGACGAGTCGAACGGCGAAGAGCTAAAAAGAATGATAAATTACTAAAATTAGGAGGATATGATGATGTCTTTTCCTATGAGAAGTTATACGATTCGTTCTATCTTTGCCGCAAAGGGGTTAGATGGAAGGGGAGTATTCAAAGTTATGAGGCAACTCTCCCTCTATCTAACTTATTTATTTTTAATCTTATGAAAAGCAGGAAATTCAAACCAATGGGATTTCTTGAGTTTGACATTATGGAGCGTGGCAAATTGCGTCATATTCGTGCTGTTAAAATAGGTGAGCGTTGTATTCAGCGTTCTTTGTGTGACAATTATTTATCACCTTTACTCGAAAGCAAACTCATTTATGATAACGGAGCGAGTATAAAAGGAAAAGGTATTGACTTTACTTTAAGGAGATTGAAGTGTCATTTGTCTCGTTATTACAGAAAATATCATACGAACGACGGTTATGTTTTACAGTATGATTTTCATTCTTACTTTGACAATATTGACCATGAAATTCTCTTGAAAAAACTTGATAAGCTGATACCGGACAAAGATATATTTAGCGTAGTTGAAAAGATGATACGGTGTTTCGGAGAAAAAGGGTTAGGCTTAGGCAGTCAAGTCTCTCAAATTGCGGCTATTTTCTATCCGACCATATTAGATCGTGTTATTAAAGAAGAACTAAAGGTCAAGGGTTATTGCAGATATATGGATGATGGTATTTTAATTTGCCACACTTTAGAGGAAGTTGAAAAGTGTAAGAAACGACTCTTTGAAGTGTGTAAGGAATTGAACATCACAATCAATGAAAAGAAACTAAATGTAAGTAAGCTCTCAAAGACTTTTATCTTTTTAAAGAAGCGTATTCGTATGACGGAAACAGGAAAAATCGTAATGCGTATAGGACGGGCAGCCGTTATTCGTGCGCGTCGAAGATTGAAGAAACTTGCGAAAAAGGCGTATAACCCTGAAGAAAAGTTCACTATCCCGAACTTATATCAATGTTACAAGTGTTGGTATGGAGAGGCGAAGAGGTTTATGAATTATTATATTCTTCAGAACTACCGCAAACTCTATCTTTCCTTAATAGCTAAATACGAACAAGAAGAGTCTGTAGAAAGGAGAGATAGGTCATGTTGGACGTACATGCCTTCGGAAGAATCTCTACTCCTATCCGCGTGAAAACAAGCAAAGATAAGAAAACTCTTTATACATCTTTCTTGCTTGCTTCTCACAAGAATAAAAAAACAACATTTATACGATGTGTCGCTTTTAACGGTTTAGCCACAGCACTACATGATTATTTTGTAGCGGGCGACCGTATAATTATTTACGGGGAATTACAAGAAGACGAGTATAAAGGGCAGAAAAATTGTTTTCAGTTATTGGTGAACGACTTCAAATTTGTCGAGACTCTTGCGGAGCATACTAAAAATAAAGAAGCACATCCAAACGAAGATAAAGTAAAGGAGGAACAGAAGAATGACAACTGATGTAGCTCGTGCTATCGGTGATTTAACCAGACAGATGAACGAACTTGGTCGGCGCATTGATAATCTATATTCCGATCTTCATGCCGAGAATGCAGGAAACATAGAAGATAATGAGGACGGCATTGTAGAATTAGGCGAGTCTGAATCTGATAATTCAGATGCTCTTATTGAATTGGCAGACTTAATATCAGATTTGGATTCAAGAGTTAAAGCACTTGAAGGAGGTGTGTGATGAACGAGAAATGGTATGAAAACCTTAGTGGTATGGCAAAGCTGTATGGGAAAAGAATTTACAAAGGTAAGATGACTATTGACGAGGTTCCTGATGAGTGGCGAGAGGAAGTTAGGGCGGCAATGCCCGTCGGTGAGTGACGAAGAACAAGAGTGGATAGAGAACCGCATATTTGACCTTATAGAGAAGATTGTCGAAACTTCCGAAGGTAAGTATGCGGAGGAACTAAAAGAGTTATTAGAGTTAGTGGAATGGCGAAAATAAACGCCATTTTTTTTTATTGCTTCGAAAGGAGGCAGATTATGGGTATTATTGTTGGATCGGCTCGTATTTCAGAGAATGGTTCGATCAATGGTCGAAAAGGCGACCAGACCGGACGTGAAGTTGCAACTGAAGCATACTATCTTCATTCTAAAGGGTGGGATGTATTAAGGGGCAAAAAGTGGAATACACGTCAGGCTATAACATTAAATATGAGGGCAGCTTGCGCGAATGATAATTTAGGTTATGGACAGAATGATCGCTACGATGTTATCACCGTAGGAAAGAATGTCGGGTATAACGCGCAGCTTATTAACACGAAATGCAACTGTGATTGTTCGAGTCTTATAAGACTTTGTGTTCTTTATGCTCAAATACTTGTAGACGATTTCTATACGGGAAATGAATACGATGTCCTTATGGCGACAGGCGAATTTGAGGATGTGACAGACAAAGTAAACGCTTCTACGGGCGAAGGACTTATGAACGGTGATATTCTTGTCACCAAAAGCAAAGGGCATACAGTAGCGGTTGTTTCTGGTGGTGCTTATGATCCTGAACCTAATCCGCATTTCAATCCTGAGCCTGTTGCTGCTGACGAAGAGGCTATTTATCGTATTGTAAATCCTAATTCCGGGATTCATATGTTTACCAACGATATTAATGAGGCTAACTTCCTTATTGATATTGGATGGCGAGGCGAGGGTGTTGCGTGGATTGCTCCGAAGGAGTCTAATATTCCGCTGTATCGTCTTTATAACCCGAATAACGGACAGCATATGTTCGCAAAGGGCGACGAGGAACTTCATCACTTAGTTGAAGTAGGATGGAAATTTGAGGGTATTGCATACCACGGCGATCCGTCAAATCGTAAAGCGGTATATCGTCTTTATAATCCGAATACAGGCGAACACTTCTTTACTACAGATGTAGCAGAAAAGAATGTTGTAGTTGCGGCAGGATGGAGTGACGAGGGCTGTGTCTTCTATGGGATAAGGTAATTTTATACGACCTCTCTGATTTATCGAATAAAAGGACAGATAGCGGTTAAATCGGCAGAGGGTTAATCCTTCTGTCATTTTTGCAGAAGGGAGTTTGTTTATGAAAAACACGAAGATAAAAGAGAAGGACGGTGTTTTCTCAAAAGGCATCGTTCTTCTTATTGTTATTATGGTTGTGGCTTACGCCTTACTTGACGGACTGCTGAGATACAAATCGGGTTTTGGATTCTCGGACACAATGACAACTTGCTGGTTCGCATTCTGGGGCGTTGAGCTTGTCAATCTTGTGCTTGTTCGAATTGGAAAGCTGAGACATCCAAAGGATACTTCTCCTTCAATGGGTTCCGGCTCTCCTATCGGGGGCTGAATCTATTGCAAAGGAGTTAAGAAATGGGGTACATAGAGCAAATTCTTTCAAATCCGATAGGCGTGATAATGACTGTTTTAGTAGTCATACTCGCCCTTATGGAACTTGAAAAAATATTAAAGTGGATTAAGGGAAAGTTTGAGGGTTATCATAAGATCAGAACTACGGACGAGGATTTTCATAAGAAAGTAGACAATCTTGCAGTAGCACATCAAGAGAATGTAAAGCTATTGCAGAAGATAGATGAGTCTGTAGACAGGATAAATGAACGCTTTAATGCTGTGGAGGAAGAGCGAAAACTTGACACGCAAGCAACCTTGAGGGCAACATTATATCATTTGTACGAAGATCTTAAAGACGAAGAAACGTTAACCCCCACTCAATACGAAGTATTCCACGATGCGGCGCAACGCTATATAAACGCCGGAGGAAACTCGGTATTTAAGAACAAAATAATTCCATTTATGGAAAGTAAGTGGCTTGGCGATACAGTTGTAGAGTGAATTATGGAGACAGAATCTTGAGGTTCTGTCTCCATTTTTTGTACTAAATTTAATACAAGAATAAATAACGGACGCTCTGTTATAAACGCCCGTTTTGTCTTGTTTACCACTTCTTTTACTTTTTACTTGAAGACACCTCTCAACCGCCCTTTCTATGCGGTTTTCAGAGGTTTTTCCTACAAAGTTCGATTCTCGTTATCCGCTTGCTTCAAAGTCAGCACTGATGCGGCTTTGCGGCACATAAAAATTGTTTACCGTAAACAATTTTTGTTTACCACTTCGGGGAGCTGTTTATAAGGCTCCTCGCTCTGTCTAAGTCGGTCTGAGTGAAGTAATTATTTTCGATGACTTCGGGTGAGTTGCCGTATATTTTAGCCGCCATTATGAGGTTGCCGCCCGATCTGTTTACAAGAGTCGTGATGGCATTTCTCCGGAAACTATGTGTTCCTTTGATAGCCTCCTTACTGATTTTAAGACCGAGCTTGTCGCAAATACGCTTATAAAGTTGGTAAACAATAAGCGTGGTTATGCATCCGTTCTCGTTATCCGCAGGAAAAAGATATTTGCTATCCTCATAATATGTGTCGTGGACTTTTTGTAATCTCTCCAAGAGATCAGCAAGGTCGTTTGTGATAGGGAAGTTACGGTCTTTATTTGTTTTCGTGTGGTCTACGACAACAAATTGTTCTTTCTGACCTTCAAACTTCTTCTGCATAAGGAGTTCTTTGTGAACGAAGATGCAGCCGTTTCTTACATCATCCCATGTAAGCGGAGGTATTTCACCTCTTCTTGCTCCCATATAGATTTGACATTCAAGCGCATACGCTGGTATGTAATCGGGTTTCTTCTTATTGTATTCGTGCAGGACATTTATTATCCTCTGCACATCCTCGGCTGAATGTGCTCTTTCTACGAGCGGTGTATCGCTTACGATCATATCTGTAAACTTCTTGAAGTTAGCCCTAAGATATGGATTGTCTTTGATCCACTCTGCATTATATGCATACTTGAACGTGATAGATAAAACCGTTCTCATAGCGAGGGCAGACTTTTTCTTGAGGGAGTATCTTTCAAGGTTCATATATACGATATTCTCTATATCCTTTGCGGAAATATCGTCTATCCTCATAGCCTCAAAAGCAGTTCCTTTGAAGAAACGGTTGTAGTCGAACTGATACTTTGATACTGAGTTTTTGACGCTGACAAGACGCTCTTTTTTCTTCACATACTTTAGTTTCTCATCCATACATTCCTTAAAAGCACGGTTAAATGTCTTTTCGTTTCGGGCTATCGGACTCTGCCCGGTAAGAAAAAAGTAGGTCTTGTCTTTGAGTTCTGATAAGGTTTTAGCCTTTAATTGCCTCCTTCCGTTCTTTCTTGTGACATCCTTGACGGATATGTGATAATAGCCGTCAGAAGACGCTTTTGATGGGAACACATAATCCTTTAATACGCTTTCTCTTTTCATAATATTTATGATTCGAGAGGTGTCTTCGGATGTTATTGTACCATCACGGATGTTATTCTGCAATGTCAAGGCTACCGCCTCTGTAAGCATTCCCATCAATAGTCCCCTATATCTTTAAACCACTTCTGTTATTCGAAATCTCATTTAGTATTAGGCTTGTAAGTTTATTATCTGATAACAATTTGCTGACGGTGTTCAAGTTCTTATAAAGTTCATTCAATTCTTTCTGAAGCTTATCATCTTTCTTCGATTCTTTTTTCATACGCACTCCGTTTTATTTGCAGCCATGAACTGCTGGAAATACTCGAAACTATCAGATTTCTTATACTGCTTTTCCGGTTCTTCATTGCAGTATCTCCAAATGGACTGCCTATCTATCGCTGTATAGTACCCACCGAATACGCTTCTGAAGAGTAGATAATTCGGATATTCTCTGACGAACTCGAACGGTGTCTTTATCTCTCCGTGAGCGGGGTGATTATAAAGTATCTGATCCCCCTCTTTGAATTTACGAATTTTCATATTAGTCGGTTCAAACCAATTTCTCTTGTAATACATATACTTTTTCCCCCTTATCAGACTAAAAAATCCACAACATTCTTGTACCAGAATCTACATAATGAATCGGTATCTATTCCCAAGAGACTATGGTATCTTTCTTCTCTCCGGTTTTTGTAAGCACTCCGGTCTTTATGAGTATCTGTCTGGCTTTTTTCTTTGCTTCATCAGGATTGCTTTTGGCAAACGCCCTCACTTTTTGTATCTCTGTCTTAGCATTATTCGTTTTCTCCATAATTCAGACTCCATTTACGACAGTGTTCTTATTTGGTTTTGTCAAGTGTAGCCTTTGGAACCCCATATTTCGGATACTTAAGCCACGCAATATATCCGAGCGCTTTCATATCTCTCGCATCTATTGGAATTACAAATTCATCCGCATCCATCATAAATGTCTTGTTTTTAGTGTCATAATGTCCTGTTCTATAGCGAGGACGGTTATTTCGACAAGAATATAACACGACTTCTTTGTTGTGTCTTGGAGGATCTTCTATGTCGTACCATACTCCGTAGCGGTGATATTTCTTTTCTTCTTTATCCCGTACACTTGTTACCGATTTTAAAAATCGCTTTGCAAATTCCATTCCCATACTTGCCCCTTTCGTTATTGGGTTTTTCAACGATGATTGCACTATACACTTTTTAGTTGGTTTTGTCAAGTGGGTATTTTACATTTTTGGTTTTTGAAATTGCTCTGTAATATCTGAGATCTGAGAATCGACTATTTTATACATCCTTTGATTTGTATTCACGCTGTTTAATCCGCCGAACTCTTGTTTATAAGAGCCTATTTTTAAGTAGTCAATAACAGAATCGCAAATAAAGCTCGAAAAAATCTCTATATCATTTGCGCCAGAATAAACACACACTTTCAATCCTTCGTTTTTAACTTCTTTGCAAAGATCGTATAGTTCTTCAAGATTTTGATCTCCACCCATAAAGCATACACACGAAATGTATTCCTTATTAAGAGAGAGGACTCTTTGTAAGTCCTCTCTCAAATAATGCCCTTTATATTCCCACAGGTATTTAGAATGACAATCTGGACATTTATGAGTACACCCAGAGATATTAAAAGCTAACGAGATTTCGTCAGGCACTTCCTGTAATACTATTGTATATCCCTGATATTTAAGTGGTAATTTGTTCGGTTGCATTTATGTAATACCTCTTATTCGCTTCAATCTGTCTTTGTTCTGAAAATTTAGATATTAACTTGAGATAGCCTATGATCCTTGTAGCCCAATCAACATTTTCAGAACCGCATTGCGGGCATCTATCAAATTTGTGTTTACTAATATATCCGCAGTCTTTGCAGACAGTATTAGGAACATTGAATGTCAAATAACTACATCCGATTTTTGCTGCGTCAAGCATTATCTTCTTATACTGCTCTTTTGTAAGATGTTCTTCGAGATTCATATGTAACGCCGAGCCGCCATCAAGCCATTGAGTAGTCTTCTTTCCATGCAGAATAAGTTTATCAATGATAGAGAGAGAACTATCTTCGGGTCTATAGAAATACGAGTTATAGCAATCTCTCGGAGAGAAATAACCGTCCTCTTTATCCCATTTAGCATTTTTGACACCAAGATTTTCTGCGGGTACATACTCTGTATTGAACATAATCTCTTTTGTCTTAGCCTTCTTATTTTCTTCATAAATGGGCTTTAGACAAGTGGTGCAGTAATTAAAGTAATCATCATTAGGATTAATATCAATACCAAGATATTCAGCACCCTCAACTAATCCGTTGATACCTATTGTCAAAAACTGTTTGTTCATGCTGATATATCCAGCGTTATATACTGACATTAGGTTAGCATTTAGGCTATCTTCGAGGATGGCATTATATGCAATAAGATATTTATGAATCTTCTTTACTTGAGCGCGAATAGCCTCATCAAGCTTCTGATGATTAGTGTCTTGATTGTATTCTTCCGGCTTTTTATATACATCTTGAACAAGCCTATTAAAGTTGATCGTAATAACACATTTACTTCCTGTGCTTACGCCGCCAGCTCCAAGAGTATATGAGAAAGTATTATCTTGAAGTTCGTTGCGAAGTCTGCAATTATGAGTAATAACACCATTAGCAAGCATAAAATAAGGATTATCCTGATTTTCCATTTCAAAACAATAAACCATAGAGGAGGTTCCATCACACTTTTCGATGCTTGTTACCTCTACGCCAACACTCATCTTTGTATCGAAATCGTAAACAGGAATTTTATCTCCTATTTGAATATCTTTCGCTTCCTTATCAATACACTCAAAGCTACCATCGTTTTTCCCGACTGGGAATAAGTGATTGTCTGTGCAAATAACCTCATGTTCGCCAATCAAAATCTTATACATCTGGCGTTTAGGTAAAGTAATCAGTTTACACTTAGCCCATTTCTGATAAATCGGGACTTCAAGAGTGTTACTGTCAACATCCATTTCGGATAGTTCCTTGAATGAACATTCATATTCACCGTTTTTGTCACGGCATTTAATCTTCTGACTACCATCAAAACAACACGAAGCCAACGAATCGACGCTATTGCTATTATACCAGAAAAATGAATGACCTTTAGACCACATTTCTGCAATATAATCAGCGAAATCTTCATCATCAAAACCAATAGAACCGTCTTCATTCTCTATAATAAGAGAATTAGCTGTTTCTACAGGAAATGTAAGAATAGTTCTCAATCTTTCCTGATTAAACCAAGACATAAATCTCTTTTGTAACCAAACTACAGATTCATACTGAGGCGCTGAACCATCCGGAAAAACAAAATTCTCAAAAATGTTATTAAAATACGCTTTATCAAAATAAGCAATATTCCAAAATACACTCTGATAATTACGAGCGGCGGCTGGTTGGTTAAGAGAGTAGACAATCTCTTGAAAATATTGCGTGATTACATCATCAATAGAACGCTGTTTCTTTGAACAGTCACCTTGTTTATTAGGATGCTTATAATAATCATCGCCATATTCAAGTCTTATAAAATAGTCC
>Ga0247611_10004663_pt1 | contig 18799 bp, 11 predicted proteins | sample 177DNAGHGhighgp2_FD_192422 | JGI IMG/M metagenome (GOLD analysis project Ga0247611, IMG submission 192422) | Sheep rumen microbial communities from Palmerston North, Manawatu-Wanganui, New Zealand - 1770 DNA GHGhigh gp2 | ecosystem: Host-associated > Mammals > Digestive system > Stomach > Rumen... | reverse complement strand
GAATGTATTTGAAATACCATCTTGTGAATATTTATAGTCAAGTTTAGCTACTGAATTTAACGAAGCAATTGCTCATGAATGATCTCTTCCATGCATTGGATTAGCTCCAGGAGCGAATGGTTCTCCAGCTTTTCTTCCATCTGGAGTAGATCCTGTATTTTTTCCATACATTACATTTGAAGTAATTGTAAGAAGTGATAATGTAGGATTTGCGTTTTTATATGCTTTATGTTTAGATAATTCTGACATAAAGTATTCCTGAATTTCTCTTCACATTAAGTCTACTCTATCATCATCATTTCCAAACATTGGATACTCTCCTTCTATCTCAAAATCTTTTGCTAATCAGTTTTCATCCCTAATTGCCTTAACTTTTGCATATCTAATAGCTGAGAGAGAATCTAGAACAACCGACATTCCAGCAATTCCATATGCGATATCAATTCCACATCCAGAATCAATAAATGCCATTTGAGCTTTTTCGTAATAATATTTATCATGCATATAGTGAATTATATACATAGCCTTTGCATAAACTCTGGCTGTATTTGCCATAGCATTTTTAAAGTTTTCATATACTTTATCGAAATTCAAAGTTCCATCTTCATTATCACAATTTTGGAATAATTTTGCATCCATAACCTGAACTCATTCATCTTCTTCTCTACCTCAGTTAATAGCCAAAAGAAGAGTCTTAGCTAAATTACATCTAGCTCCAAAATGCTGGATTCTTTTACCAATTTCTTGATATGAAACACAGCATGCGATTCAATAGTCATCTCCTCATCTAACTGATTTCATCAAGTCATCATTCTCATATTGAATTGAAGATGTATCAATTGAAACCTGAGCACAAAATCTCTTAAATCCTTCCGGTAACTGGTCAGACCAAAGAACTGTTAAATTTGGCTCTGGAGATGGCCCAAGATTATATAAAGTTTGTAAAAATCTGAATGAAGTTTTAGTAACTTTTACCTTACCGTCGCTGAACATTCCACCAACTGATTCAGTCACCCAAGTTGGATCTCATCCAAACACATCATCATAAGATCCCATTCTTAAGTGTCTTACAAGTCTTAGTTTCATAACGAAATGATCTATCATTTCTTGAGCTTGTTCTTCAGTAATTTTTCAGTCTTTTAAATCTTTTTCAATATAGATATCTAGGAATGAAGAAACATTTCCAAGAGACATTGCTGCTCCGTCTTGTTCTTTAACTCCTGAAAGATAAGCGAAATAAACCCATTGAATAGCTTCTTGAGCTGTTTCAGCTGGTCTAGTTACATCAAATCCATAACTTTTTGCCATTTCAGCAATATCATTAAGTGCACTTATTTGCATAGAAATTTCCTCTCTAAGTCTAACTTTAGCATCATCCATTTCTCCTTCAATAGCTAAGAAATCAGCTTTTTTCTCTTCGATAAGTCTAGCTGTTCCATAAAGTGCTAGTCTCCTATAATCTCCGATAATTCTACCTCTGGCATAGTTATCAGGCAACCCTGTGAGAACGTGTTTTGATCTGTAAGTTCTAATTTCAGGATCATATGCTGAGAATACTGCATCATTGTGATTTTTGGCATATTTGAAGATTTCTTTTACTCTTGGATCAAGTTCAAGTCATCTTTCATTAAGAGCCTTTTCTACTACTCTCACTCCTCCAAATGGTTTGATTGCTCTTTTGAGAGGCTCATCAGTCTGAAGTCAAACAATAGTTTCCAAGTCTTTATCAATATAACCTGGCTTGTGAGAAGTGATAGTAGAAATAGTAGATGGATCAGCTGCTCTGAGTCCATTATTATCTCTTTCTTCTTTGAGATATTCACGACATTTATCCCAGAGTTTTTTAGTCTTCTCTGTTGGTCATTGAAGAAAAGAAGCATCTCCCTCATATGGAGTAATGTTGTCATAGACAAACTGTCTTACATTTATAGTCATCGTATTTATACTAAAAAAAATAAAATCTAATCTATATTCAATAAAAAGCTGACTACATTTGAAGTCAGCCTTTAATATATTATTACCAATACAGTGGTGAGTCATAATTTTGATCAATTACCACTAACGATGCTGATTCATATGGATTATGATATCAATTTACAGATGGAGGACAGAATCTTCACTGATCATCTAAAATTTTTCATGCTTTATTAACCACATATCCATCACTACATCTCCATACAAATGTATCTTCTAAATCTGCAAAAGAGTCTCTAGTTGTAAATTTTCAGTGTATAAAGTATTTGTTATTTAATCTTTCACTAGGTGTTGTTCCTTTAACATGTCCATCTACAACAAAGTTTCCTCTAATAAAAGATCAATAACCTGATAAATCTCAAGTATACGCTCCACCATTTTCGATTACTTCTACTTCATGTATAAATTCATCTTTCGTTTTATTTGTAATAAATCATTGTGTTGTGAAGACAAATTTCTTAGTATCTTCTGTTTCATTAATATATAGATTTCATCCATTGATAAACATATCATAATTTCCTAAATCACTATCTGGATCACTGACTGAATCAACTATTACATCTGCATTTTTAACAACCAATGTCTTTTTATTATCTTTTGTCCACTTGGATATGTTTGAAGGTACTTTTGATCCTTTAGGCAAATCAAGACAAATAACATTTGAATCACCAAATTTACTAGCATAATTTTCTACATCTATATCATTCCTCCATTTTCATCTACATAAGATTTCAGATCTTTGTTTTACATAATTTAATAATGTAGCACTATTTATATCAGATGATGAGAAATACTGCATCTTCGAATCAGTCTGATTTCATATTACTCAAAGATTAGATTCTCTATTCATTCCTACTAATCATTCAATAATCAACTTTATCAAAGAATCTGCTGTTGTTCATATATTCTCACAATCGATTACATTTGAACCGCCATCGTACGTTATTCCTCCATTTCAATTAGGCCAGAATGAAGATATAAAATCACTTCAATGTCCAACGAGACTACTTAGCACAGATGCTTTATCTTTAGCTTTTATTTCACATCATGCAAATCATAATCATCCATTATAGTCATATATAAATCATAATGGAATCTGTTTATTAAATCTTACAAATGTTTCTGCTAATTTAACGTTATCGTATTCATCTTTTTCAACAGAATACCAAACTCCATCATTTCTTGCATACTCAGTTCACATAACAAGACCAAAAGTTTGTCATGAATATACTTGCTTTAATTGACCAAAATATCAGTCGTTGCTAGGATATTCTATATCTACTTGTCTAGCACACTCCTCCATATCTATAGTTGTTTCTTCCGATTCTTCTCATCCTTCCGATTCTTCTCATCCTTCTGATTCTTCTCATTCTTCTGATTCATTTTCAATTTCCTCACATTTTTGGTATGCTGTCTGATATCATGCACGTCTACATTGAGTATAAAATCATCCTTCTGTTGTTAATCAATATCACTCCTCTATAGTAGACCATGTTTCTGTATCTAATGGTCGAAGTCTTTCTCATCTCTCAGCGTTATAATAAAATCATTTTACCAACGTTTTACATTCATATTTTTCAATATTTTCTTCTCCATTTGGAACTGAAACTATATATATTTCTGAGTTATTATCATCTGTTTCATTTGCTAAAGGAGTATTATCTCCATCGCACTTTCAATCAAATCCATCCCCAGATTTATCTCAATCTGTACAAGGATCTCTTTTAGCTAGAGGATTTAGAGGCTCTATAGAGGCACATTCTTCAGCAGTTTTTTGACAAGTGCATATTCCATCGTATGGATCTTCAGATTTATCTCAATAAGGACAGTAATCTCTCACATCTCATAAAACAGCCTCATTAGATCCATCACAATTATTATCATACCTATCTCCAGATTTATCCCCTCATTCTATATTACAGTCATCCTTCTCTGCTATATTACCACCGTTTGAAAAATATATAAATCCTCAAAAGTCATTTCAATTATCAGCGAAATGAATAGGAACGATTCTTTCTGCCATTTTTGCTCAATAGGCATTTAACTTCTCTATTTTTAACTGGAAAGAAGTGGCTGATGTAAACGATAGTCAAAAACAACCAATTCCAAAGGCCATCATACCTAACTTAAGCACCAAATTTTTGTTTTTCATCTTTTATATAAAGAAAAGTAAAAAATTTTTCTTACTTAATTATACACACAATACATAAAAAAGTCAAAAAAAATCGGACTTTTTTTATCCGATTATTATAATATATAAATTATTAGTATATTACTTCCTTATTTTAGCTAAATACGCGAATCAAAGAGCATCTGCAGCATCATTATATTCAGGGATGTCTTGAAGATTATAGAATCTTCTAATCGTTTTTTGTACCAACATTTTATCAGCTTTTCCATTTCATGTAATAAATTTCTTGAGCTCGATTGGAGTTAATTCCAGCACTGGAATATTTTTTCTCAAAAATAACATCATCAAAGCTCATCTAATTGCATATACAAATTCAGCATTACTCTGGTTGTAATCAGTGAAAAATAACTTTTCCATCGCAATTTTTTCTACTTTGTATTTATTTAATAATTTCTCAAAAAAATCAAAAATCTGATTAGCTCTATTGAATTGATCCTCTCTTGTTGGAGATTTTTTATCTTGCAACAAAATCCCTGCATCAATAATCTTTAGATTATCATCTATCAATGCATAACCAAGTTTTCTAACTCACGGATCTATTCCTAAATAATACATATTATTTAAATAATTAAATTATTTTCCATCCCTAAGTTTTTTCCATATATTCTCCTCATCCTTGCTCAACTTTTTTGGAATTGATACTTCGGTTTCCACTATCATATCTCATTTACTCTTAAATAATCATTTTTCTCCAAATCATCTTCCAGCCACTTTAATTTTATCTCAAACTTGCGTTCACTTTGGGATTTTTACCATCAATTTTCACTCTGGATGTGAGACTTCTACTTCTCATCAAAGTACTAAATCAAATACAGTAACACTTGCTTTCACGTACAAATCATCTCACTCACGATGATACTTTTTGTTTGGAATTATACGAATTTTCAGATATAAATCTCCATCAGGAGCATCTCCTATTCCCGCATCTCATTTTCAGGAATATTTAATATATGCATCTTCTTTAATTCACGCTGGGATCTTGATATCAATAGTTTCCTTCACCTCTTCTAGTCAACCATTCTCCAAAATTTTTCATCCTTTCTTATAAATTTTTCAGATTCATCCACATTGTTTACAAGCACTAGAAGTCTGCATCACTCCAAATGGAGTTTGAGCTTGTTGACTAACTTTTCATCTTCAATTACAATTTGGACATACTTCTTCGGTTGCTCAGGATACCTTTTTCATTCTAGTATAACTTATTTTCTTTTCACAACCTAGATATGAATCTTCGAAACTAATTTCTATAATCTTTTTCAAATCTTCTCATTTGCGAACTTTACTTCTTCATCATCTAAATCATCATCCAAAGAATCATCACAGTAAATCTCCCAAATCTATATCTACTCATCAATTTCAGAATCATCCAAAATTACCAAAATCGAATCCTCACTGTCATCATCCAAATCATCCAGTGAATCATCACTTACGGAAAGCATCATATTGTCATCTTTTTTTCTCATCTGACAAAACTTGGTAAGCTTCGTTTATTTCTTGAAATTTTTCTTTACTTCCTCACCTATCTGGATGGTGTTTAATAGCTAGCTTTCTAAAAGCTTTCTTTATTTCATCTGTAGATGCCGTTTCACTTACTCAAAGTATATCGTAATAATTCTTTTTAGGATCAAAATCCATCTTTATATTTTATTTATTATACTAAAATGTAGCACTTTTGTATACTGAGTGATATTATAAACAAACAAAATCTGAATGCAACGGAAAAGATTTTTATTCTTGTTTTTCCTCTTTTTGAGAAATGTCTACTTTTTGTAATTCATCCCACGTTTCTATCTTACGCCTACTATCACCATCTTCAAAGAAGAATTTTACATATGCTATTACATGATTTTTTCCTCTTTCTCATTCAAATAAATTTTTCAAACTTCTCTTACTTTCGTCTAAATTTTTCCAGTCCACAATCATCTGTTTCCAACTTTCATCGCTAACTTCTTCTACTTTTGTATTGTTCAACCAATTGGTAAATTCTTGAATCCAGAGACCATTATTTGATGATGTATTTGGATTTAAAGTCATTCATTTTCAATTTGCATTATCCTTATCTTTCCTAATATCGATTATAGTCTTTTTTGCGTTCTGCAGTTTATTCCATCATGTAGTACCCGTGCTCATTGCAGATTTAATCTTGTCTGTTTCGCTTGATGATAAATTTCACGTTTTATCTCAAAACCATGATCTCAGAATTTCATTATGAGCATAATTCTCATCTTTTATTTTTCATGAATATTGGTCAATTTTCTGTCAAATAATTGAATCATTTATGTTTACTCTACCATCTTTATTAATACCGAACACTTTACCAGCGCTCAATCGACGTGTCTGTTTATGTCATTCTTTATCATATCAAGATACAGGCATTACAGGGAGCTTTGTCATATACTCCGTAAAAGTATTCTGCATCTTTTTTATCTTTTCTGAAGCAAAATCTCATCATCACATATTTACTGCTATCTTGAGAACGATATAAACCAAGAATACTGTAATTATAGATAAAATAAGTTCAAATAGAGACTTTCACGACTCCCTAATAATAATCCCTGCACCCTCGCTGTTAATACTTGTTGTATATTTTAAATCTCAATCTCATGTCGCATCCGTTCATCCAGTTTTATGACCATAAACCGTAAATCATCCCATTTCAAAATTTTGTCCTTTATTACTTATTATTTTATCGCTTATGAGTGTCACAAAAATCATAGACAAAGAAAATCACAGAACAATTATGGTCGGTTTAAATACATTCCAAAAAAATGATGAAAAATTAAAATGTTTTTTGAATCCTTTCGTATACTCCTCCATAAATCATTTACTTCATCATCATTTACTATCCGCCATTTCTATGCATCGCAGCAATAGGACTAGAGGAGACAAAACTATAAATACCCGCAAATAAATCATCCTCATTATAGCCACTATAAGTAATACGAGCATTTCAATACAAAATATTATAGTAGTTCATCACTGTAGCAACATATTAAGTATTGTAGATTTCCATCATTGGTCATTGACTGATTTTGGACTAACAATCGCTGTCGTTTTTAAAATTGCTAATCATAAATAATATAGTGGGCCTGATACATTCTCAGCTTTAGGCATTACTTCATCATAAAAATCCTTTTTTGAAATTGTCCCCTCTAATGGTACTTCCTTTGTTAATTTTATAAAATTTGCTTGCCCCATATCAGGAAGAAACAATGAAAACTTCATTCATTTATCTATTTCATTTCCAAGATCTTTCCCTTTCCCCATGAAATTTCATAATGTATTTTCGAAACTACCTTGAAGTTCAGAACTATTTGATATAATTACAGAAGGGAAAGATCATACTGCTGATAGGGTTATTGTCGAAATATCTATTACAACAGCTGTCATAAACCAACTGGCCTGAATTCATACTCATGCCACCAATAGCCATACAAGCTTATCTTTTATTTTGACTGCATCATCCAATATTCACCTTAAAACTTGATAAATAAAATAGAATCATAATCCAAAATTTGCAATGTTTTTTATTATATTTCGATACTGCCATAAAATAGCATCTAATCAAATTGTCTCTCCATATACCCATTCATTTGTCAAGAATTCTCATGCTCACTTTGCAAAAAATACCCATATCCATGATAACATACTAACTAATAGAGTTAACATCTCTCAAATAATTTTTAGTGTTTGAGAATCTTCTGCAAAACTCCAATCAGAAAAAGATATAATTCAAATAACCATCAATACAATTCATGTTTTTATTAATCTTTTTCTATTCATCTTAGTTTATAATACCATAAGATATCTAAAAGTTTTAACTCGTTTTATCTTCTATAAATGTATGAGACTTTTCTTTATCATATTTATATTTTGTAGATCATATTGTTATCGTTCCAATCTGCCCAAATACATCAGCTTTATCTTTACCAGCTTTATCTTTACCTAAACTATTTATATTGTCGATAATTGACTTCTTTTTATCATTGGAAAGATCATTAAATGAAACTTTCCCTTCTCATGTATCGATTTTTGCTTCTACCCATTTACCTCCTTGTATCTCTGATAATGGCAAACCTAGTAGTTTTGTAGAATATCAATTAAATTTATTTGTTTCTACTTTTTCTTCTGCTTCTTTTTTATATTTTTCAGGGTTTAAGAATTGATTAAGAGTTTCATTATCTTCTGAATTGTATTTTTCTAACCAACCAGAATTTATTGTTTCTAACATTGATTTATGATCATTCAGTCAGAATGCAGAATTTGCACCTATAAACTCTACTCATTTTCAGTCTTTTCATGGAACAGGAACTAACGGAATCGTTCATAGTCCATTCTTTGCTAATTTTTCTACATTTGTAATAAGTCCACTTTTTCATAGTTTAGAAGCTTTCACTGCCATCCATACCAAAAACCAGGACATAGCCACTCACATAACTCAAATAATAAGTTGAGCTAATCATACGCTAAATCATGCTAAATCCATTTGTATAATTCATAACACCTGAAAATTATTTTTGAATACAACATCTTTATAACTTATCTTCTCAATGAGTCATACTAAGACTTTAGACATACTCACAGCAAAACATATGAACACAGGAGAAAATATAATTCAAAGTAAATTTTCTATCTGAAAATAACCCAATATATTATCTTTATCTTTATATTTATCTAGAAAGTCAAATGCTGATAATAAAACAATCATCGGAGATAATACTATCGCCATCCAGATTATAGCCACTCTCATAAGAAGAACCAAAACAGCAGCAGCTAAAGGAATTGCTAAAGCTAATGCATGTCAAAGTGTCAATCAATATGATAGGAACTGTATATAATGACTTGAGTTTGTAGCCGGTAGCATTCATCTTCAGTCCTCTAATAGAGAAGCATAAAGTGACGTAAATGCTCAAACATATGTCTTTGTATCCTGACTTTTCATTAATACATCTGTTTGTATGGTGTTTTTTGGACCTATATCCATATTATCCTCATCCCATCCATAATCAAGAGGAGTCCCAACTTTCTTGTATGGCTCTAGTATTTCTCAAGCATTTACAGAATATTCGATTAAATCTGTATTATTAATAAAAAATGATTTTACATCGTTTTTATCTTTATCATATTCAGATTGAAGTGCTGAACAGCTATTCTTATCGCATGGCCTCTTATTTAGATCTGGGAATAGACTCTTAAATTTATATACACTACCATAGTAATCACAATACAAATCTTCTGTATTTATAAAATTTCATGATAGATTTTGATAGTATATCATTTTCGGGGCTAAAATGTATTCCTGACTCCCTTTCTTTCCCCCATTATCTTTTATAGAAAAAGTATCACATTCTGATATATATATTTGCGTTCCAGCTCATGTTAGGATATTTGTCAGATAAAAATTCATATTAGATATATCATTTGCATCTACAGAAATTATATTCTTCATCACATAACCATTATATTTCTTATTCAAATCTTCCGTTGACGATAAAATTGATACAGGGAGTCCTCATATTCAATAAATCATTATTGTAGATAAATCGATAAGAGCTGCCATAAGAAACCAACTTGCTTGAATCAATATTCATGCTATCAATGATCTCTTAATGAGTCGTTTGGGATCTTTCTTTTTATCTTGAGTTATTAAATATTTAAATATATAATATATGAATATAAATCCTAATCCAAAATTGGCTAAATTTCTCATCACATTCCATAAATTCCATAATACGGTGTCAAAATTAAACATTGTTCAATATACAAGAGAATTATCTACCAATTTACCGGCCAAAAACATGAGAGGGTACAAGATTATATATACTGTCTTTCTGAAAAAATCCATAAGACTTACTTTTTCAGTAACGAGTTTTTCAAATTCTGCCTTTTGATCTGTTCATTCCCTATCTGAGGCTGCAAAAACTTGATTCTGAATACCTATTCATCATAAATTAAAAAAACAAATCTGACCAATAAAGAAGGCTAGAGCTCCATAAATTAGTCTTTTTTTATGTTTTAAAATTCATTGTCAGAATTGGATAAATACTTTTTTCATAGATAATTTTATAACATAAAGTACGTAAGCAATTATAGTTCAAAACGCAAAAAATTGCAAAAAAAAGCATACTTTATTTTAATATTTTATTTGCTTTATTTATTTTTTGTGATATAATATTATTTTATCGTTTTAAGTTTGCATTTATTAGGTAAAAAGATATATTTTCACTGGAAATCATTCATAGGAAGGTGATTACAAAAAGGAATTCTGGATGAAAAGTTTTGTAAGAATTCTTTTCTATAATCAGTTTCCAGAAATGAATTTCAGACTTTTATTTTTTGTTTTTTGCTTATGCCAACATTTAAAAGAGAGGTTCATGAGAACCGCAAATCATTTGACCGAGCAGGTAAAAAATTAACCTTCGAACAAGGTAAACTTGCTATGCAAGCAGACTCTGGAATTACAGTTAAATTTGAAGATTGGGCTGTATTATTCACCACAGTGATGAATAAAAATCCAGTTCCTACTACAGATTTCTTACCTTTAATGGTTGAAATGAGAGAATCTTTTTCTGCAGCTGGAAGAATCGGATGAGCTGCCTACAGAAGAAGAGAATGAAAAGCTTCTGACCAAGCTATTTTGAATGCCAGATTAACTGACCGTGCAATCAGACCAATGTTTCCAAAAGGGATGATTAACGATGTAGTTATGACTTCTACTCCTATGGCAATGGATCCTAGATATCCACTTGGAGTTATTTCAATTATCGGAGCATCAATTTCTATCATGGCCGCTGGACTTCCATTTGATGGACCAGTTTGAGCTGCTCAAATTGCTTACTTAGATTGAAATTTTATAGTAAATCCTACTCGTGAAGAATTAGAAAAAGCTGAATTAAATTTATTGGTAGCTTGAAAAAGAGATTCAATCAACATGATTGAAGATGAATCTAAAGAAATTCCTTTAGATATTTTGAAAAAAGCTTTCGAAATCTGACAGGAAGAAATTAATAGATCTTGTGATTTCCAGTTAGAATTCTTGAAAGAATTAAACGTTACTGAAAAAGAAGTGATGTTTAATAAACCTTCTCACGAATTGGAAGAAGAAGTGAAAAATTTCATATGAGAGGAAAGATTAGAATCTATGATGTGAAACACAAAAGTTTCATTTAATGACCTTTTCTACCAATATGAAAAGGAATGTGTTGAACATTTCAAAGAACAAATTGAAGATGAAGAAGATGAAGAACATACAGAGTCAAAAATCAAAATGGCATGGTTTAACGTAACCAAATATCACATTCGTGGAAGAACTCTTTCTCAACACAAGAGAGTTGATGATAGACTTCAGAAAGATATTCGTCCATTATACTGTGAAGTTGGATTATTTGATCGTACTCACGGAACTGGGCTTTTCTGGAGATGAGATACACAAGTTCTTTCAACAGTTACTCTTGGAGGACCTATGGAATATCTAATCTTGGATGATATGGAACATGATTGAGATACTCAAAGATATATCCACCACTACAACTTCCCACCATTTTCAACTGGAGAAGCTAAATGAATTCGTGGAACAGGAAGAAGAGAAATCTGACACGGAAGATTAGCTGAAAAAGCATTGGAAAATATGATTCCTTCAAAAGAAGATTTCCCATACACAATCAGAGTTGTTTCTGAATGTTTAGGATCTGGAGGATCAACTTCAATGGGATCAGTTTGTGGTTCTTGTTTATCTTTAATGGATGCATGAGTACCAATTAAGAAACCAGTTGCTGGAGTAGCAATGTGATTATTCACTGACCATGATGAAGCAGGAAATATTACTGATCATATGGTATTAACAGACCTTATGTGAACAGAAGACTTTATCGGGGATATGGATTTCAAAGTTGCTGGAACTAGAGACTGAGTAAATGCAATTCAGCTTGATACTAAATTAAAGTGAATTCCTCTATCAATCGTATTCGAAACTATCGACCAAGCTTTCGAATGATATAATGAAATTATGGATGTAATGCTTGAGACAATTCCTGCACCTAGAGATCACGTAGGTAAATATGCCCCAAAGATTCACGTATTCAAAATTGATCCTGAAAAGATTAAAGAAGTTATCGGAAAATGAGGAGATGTTATTAATGATATCATTGCTCAATGTGATAATATCAAGATTGACTTCGAAGATGATGGAACATGTTTCTTAACTCATCCAGATCAAGCTATGATAGACAAAGCTAAGGCTCTTATCCTTGAAATCGCTACAGACTTAGAAGTTTGACAAGAATTCGAAGCTGAAATCACTAGAGTAGAAGAATACGGAGTTTTCGTAAAATTACCTAAAGGTAAATTAGGACTTTGTCACATATCTAATATGTGAGAAAAATTCCCAGAATGAATTACTCATCACTTCAAAGTTGGAGAAAAATTAAAATGTGTAATTTCATCAATCTGAGCTGATGGTAAAATCGCAGTTAAAAGATTAAAATAATTATTTACATACTAAGAAAATCCCTCATTTGAGGGATTTTTTATAAATCTTCAGATATTATTTGAATAGCTATTTCAATTTGCACTCTGTCTTTAGCTTTTTCTTCTTCAGAAAGATCCTCATAATCAACTCTTTGATTTTCAAAGGATCACTCTATTCAATTTCTTTCTAGCCACTTCTCATGCACAATTTTAGACATTTCTTCTATCATTTCTGGAGAAATCTCTAATCAATTTACAATTCTCTCATATACCAAATCTACAGCAACCTTTGCCGCTTCAAAATTTTCATATTTCCAATTACTCGGCAAATTTTCAAATTTTGTATTCGCGATATCTACTAAATCTGTTCAATGTTTCTTTGTCCACTCATCATCTTCTGATTTTTCTATCATAGGTTTATATAATCTATTTTCTCTCCGTTTATCATGAAAAGATGATGCAACTTTTTTTATTATTTCAGATTTATCCATTTAATATTATAGTATAATGATTTAAAGTAATACTAATTAATTGTACTCATTTGCTATAACTTTGTCAAATTTTTATAAAAATTCAAAAAAAGTAGATTTACAAACTAGTGCAAATCTACTTCAAAAAGAATGTACATTGTATTTTAATTTTGCTCTTCAACCAACTCCTCAAATTTCAAATTCATTGAGAAGTCATTCCATGCTCAATCGTTCATTTGAACTATAAATTTCTTATCTAATCTAGGATATACAATTATTCATTGAGCCCAAGACTTCTCAACACTTCAATCACACTCATAAACTCTAATAGCTGGAGAGATTTCTAAGTTTTCTTTCTCTGAATACTTAATCACGTTAATAACATAAGAGCACTTTACGTCATTTCTACCAAAATTCTCTTTTACTGAACTTACTGAATATGAAATATTCGATGAAGGAAATTTCAGAATATAACCTCATCTAGTAGACTTATACTCTAATCATTCTTCTTTTATAGGGAATTGAGGTACATTAATATCTAGGGCTGTAGCCGAAATTTGTCCTTCCTCTTTTTTTTCTTCTTGATTTACTTCGTCAGTTCTTGTTTCTTCCTCTTTTACTTCGGGATCCTCTGAAATTACTATATCATCTCAAATAGTTAATGACTGCAATTCTCATTTAGTTGGTAAACTAAAATCAACCAAAATTTGGCAAGTCATTTGTTTTTCAATTCAATCTCCAGATACAGTTACAATTAATCATTCCTGCTTCAAATTAATTTCTGAATTATTAATTTTTTGAAGTTTCTCTCATTCTCACTGACAAATTTTCATTGCACGAGACTTAATCCATTCATTCATATTTTTTTCATTTGCAAATTTTATCAAATCCTTAAGTTCAAATACAACATCATCAGGAACTTCATCAATAAATATTCCCCATCGATCTCAATTGGCTACAAACCATGATTGAACTTCACTTTGTTTGTAAAAAACATCTCATTCTGATGTTACAAAAGTCTGAGCATTATTACTTGCAAAAGTATCACTTAATCATTTACAGTTTCTATTAGGATCTGAAGGATTACAACGAAAATAGTTCAGTGTAAATTCTTTTCCTGTTTCTATGTTTTGAATACGTATTTCACCATTTTCTCCCTCATTTAATAGAACATATTCATCAAAGAAATTTGGGAGAAACTGAATTCATGCTCACTTAAAATAAACTCAAGCGTTTCAGTCCAGTACAATATTTGTTTCATCTTCTACTTTTGACATAGTTCCAGATAATTGACGAACTTTTACAATTGGATCTCACTGATAAAATTTTTCCACTATTCCAGTAAGCTGAACAAATCATGCATAATCTGAAAGATTGATAGAATCTGATTTTATTCCAATAATTCAATAATTAATATCATTAATTGTATGTGTATGTGTAATTATATCCCCATCACTTTTAATCTCTCACTCTAAATATACCTCCTCTCATAGAGAAAAATCAATATTATGATTATTTTCTTGTTCATATCCATTCAGATTTGCTGGAGCCCAAAAGATTTTCCAACAAACTAGTCATCATATTATGGCAATCAAAAGAATAATTACCCAAATCCATATGCGAGAAGTTTTTTTCTGTCTAGTAAAAGATCTAGTATTAGAGAATTTCTTCTGAAAAAAATCCGCTTTTTTATCCATTTAATATTATAAAAAATAAAAAATTAACTTTAGTAGTGTAAAAAATTAAACATTCATTGCAAGTAAAGATGTTTTTACCAGTCAGATACGTCAATTTCTGGAATAATAAAAATTAATTTTTAGGTCTATCTTGCAATTTTATACATATAATTAATTATTTATACAGATATAAATTACATTCTGATTTTTATTTTTGTCAAATTATTTGAATAAGTTATATAATATCTGTCAAATGTTTTTGATTTTAGAAGGCTATTTTTACTTGTTTTACAGTAGAAAATTCCTAGTTATTTAGAATGTTTTGATTAGGTATATTTAGACATAGAAATCTAAATGGTAACAGCAAAAACAGTTTCTAAACTTCAAAAGAATCCTAGGGTTAAAGCTTCGGGTAAGAACTCATTAAATGGGACTGTTTCTGAAGTTGAAGTAGAGAAAAAAGTATCTCGTAATACTGATACTACTGATGTTTCTGTTTTTACAAAGACAACGAATCCAAAAGTTGTTATCCAGTCGGATAAACTGAACATTGCTAGAATTAATCAAAATATTAATATGTACGGAATTTTAAAATCTATATGTTTGATAGTGCTTGGAATAGTTATTTTGATAACTTTTTTCTTATCTCTAAAAACATATAATACCGTTAATGAATTGTATCAACTCTTCAATTATTAATTAGATATCAAATCTTTGATATACAACCATTTTTATTTCTTATTATTATATATTATGGTAAAAAAAGAAGAAAAAGTAGAATCTTGCCAATGTAGTGAAAAGTGCTGTTGCTGTGGTAAGACTTTATGAACTATTTTAAGCATTTTATGCTTAATTGCTGCTGTTATGGCTTGTTTTTATTCTTGTAAAGCATTTCATACTGCAGAAAAAGCTTACACTCTCAATATTCTCTCTGCTGGATGAGAAGAGAATTTTAACAGAATGAATGAGGTATATCAATCTGAAGCTTATGTACAATACGCTACTGAACAAACAGCTCAGACTGAATCTTACTTTGGTTTAGGAGATGGAACTGCTACAGCAACTGATGAAGCTGATGATACTCCTAGTATAACATCAGGAGGAGATGATATCAAATCTGTAGTAGAGAACATGTTAGCTTCTAGTCCAATTAGATGAGACGAAAATGCTAGATTCACAATCGTAGAATATACAGAATTACACTGTCCTTACTGTCAAAGACATTCTCAAGAAGGGACAATTAATGCTGTAATCGAACAATTCCCTGGAGAAGTAAATTCTATTTCTAAGCCTTTCATTATTCATGGAGAAGATGCTTTAAATTTAGCTGCTGCAATGGAATGTGTAGCTGAATTAAAACCAGAAGTTTACCATGAAACTTTTGAAAAAGCTTTTGATGCTTATCCTGTAGATATGGATAATCTAATTAGCATAGCTGCTGGACTTGGTGTAGATGAAGCTGGTTTAAAAACCTGTGTAGACGAAGGAAGATATGTTCAAGCTGTTAACGATATGATGAATCAAGGATCTCAATTGTTCGGAGTTAATGGAACTCCTGGAAACGTAATTATCGACAGAGAAACTGGAAACTATAGATTGGTTTCTGGAGCTTATCCTGTTGATGAATTTGTTAAAGCTATCAATGAATTGAAAAATGCATAAACTAAGCTAACAAAAACTTAACATAATCAGAAAACAAAAATTCTGACTAAAAGTGAAGCCCTGTAGCGATACGGGGCTTTTTAAATTTGATTTTTCACTGAAAATAAATAGGAATAAGGCATGAAAACTATAGAACAACTTTATAGCGGTTTTTATTTAAGTAAAGAGAGTGCAAACTCTAAAATTTCTGATTGTACAAATCCCTTACGAGTTCCTCCTTTAAAAACTATAGATGAATATAAAAGCCCTGAAATAGATTATAAACATTTTTCCTTTGCTGAAAAAAATGATATTTGAGAAATTGAATATTTTCATGGATTAAAGAATTATTTACAGATAAAAAGGTCCAAGCTCCCCCCTATTTTCATTTTTGATAATCATAACCATGCTATAACATTCCGATATAATATTATATATAGTAAAGATTTTAAAAATGTTGAACTACTTCACATTGACCAACATTCAGACTGTCGATCAAACGGAAATCATTTGGGATTAAATTGGAATACAAATGAACTAGAAAAAGTTTTTTTATTTTGAAATGAAAAATGTAATGTAGGAAATTTTATTCCTCCTGCTATTGAAAGTTGAATAATTTCTAGTCAAATTCAAATACGTTCAAATACTGCCCTAAAAAATCTAAAGATAAACAAAAATCAAATTTTTATTTTGGATATTGATTTAGATTTTTGTTTGGATTGAATTAATAAAAACAGGATAAGTCACGAATCTGTAAATTTATTGAGAAATAAGTTTTATGAGATTTGAAAAGATGCATTATGAATTACTATCGCAACTAGCCCCTATTTTCTAGCTCAGGATTTAGCAATCTCTATATTAGACATATTAATTTCATAAGTTTATTTATTCTTTTCTTTTTCATCATCGCACATTTTCTGATATTTTTTGTAGGCTGCTGGATTTATTTGTGTAAAAAATGCCTGCGGATTATTAGATATTTCTATCAGTTGTGATTCGTTTTCTGTAGTTATCGGTATTTCTAGAGATCTAATTTCAAGTGTCTTATCACAGTCAACATATGATATATTAGTTAGTAAATGCGTATTCATATCATAACGAGCCTGTAGATTAAATGTTCATAGAGTAAAATCTACCAAGAATTTATCAGTTTCTCATTCTATATTACTAACATTTGGAACTAATTTAAAATGGATACGGAATTGGTCAATAATCTCCAATTTCTTTTCTAAAGAATCATCTTTTGTCTCCACCGTAAAATCTATTATTGATGTAATAATAGTTGGAGTATTTTCCCTCATAAACATGACTCCATCCAATCTATCGTGAACTAATTTATCTAAGTTATCATCACTTATTTGATATCAATTTAATACTCAATTATTTAATTCAAAATTATATTCTACATCTCACTTATAAAGTGTTATAACTGAATCATCACATTCATAAATACTAATATCTTCCCTTTCTTGGAGAATTTCACAGAATGTAGGTTGTTCATCATCTTCCTCTATTCCGGCATTATACCACATTCCAATTTGTTCATCTATGATTCCAAGCATAGCATTAAATGAAGTATTTCCTTTTGATGCTTGTATATTTAGGATTTCTGATAACTTTGGTTGATCTGTTACCTTTATATCACTAACGTATAATACATTAGCATTTCTACGCAAAGAAACAGTTAATTTTAACGTTTCATCATCCGTAACGGAAAGTATCTTATTTGTAAACAATTCCGTCTTTACGAGTAGTTCATTATCTGAAATTTTATCTACACTTCTTATTCTTAAACGATCTTTCATAGAATAATACTGAGAAAATATTTCCTCTATAGTTACTTCCTTTAGTTCTACACCGGATAAATCTGTAGCAGAATCTACGATATCTGGCGTTCTTAACTGTGATATTAATCATGAATATTTTAATGCAATATTACCGTTATTAATCTGATCCAACTGTACTTTAATATCTGATTTTCAGTTTTGGAGTACTTTTTGGTACACATAATCAGTATTAAAAACATATAACATATCTTTGTATATTGGAGCTATGTATCTATTATTACTAGTTTTATTGTCTTTATTGAGTAATGCCTGCACATAATTTAGATAACTCTTTAAAAAATTTTCATTCAATGTAGTTCATCATACTATTTTATATACTGTCTGCTGAGCTGATAAAAGTTTATAGGCATTTAAATCTGCGTTATCAAATACTTTATCTGAAAGCTCAGGTTGTAAAAGTGAATTTTCAAGCTCAATAAAATCAACTAGATTCTTATAAAATTTATATTCATCCTCATTACAAAACTGCATTACTGTTTCAAACTCATCCGCTACTATACCAACTTTCAGTACATATTCATTAATCATCTTACA
>Ga0247611_10004662_pt1 | contig 18805 bp, 18 predicted proteins | sample 177DNAGHGhighgp2_FD_192422 | JGI IMG/M metagenome (GOLD analysis project Ga0247611, IMG submission 192422) | Sheep rumen microbial communities from Palmerston North, Manawatu-Wanganui, New Zealand - 1770 DNA GHGhigh gp2 | ecosystem: Host-associated > Mammals > Digestive system > Stomach > Rumen... | reverse complement strand
GTGCGGGAGTGTAGTCGATGTAGTAGAACGGCAACTCGAAGATGTGGAGCTGGGTGAGCCAACGATGACCGGTGTAAAGGTACTCGCAGTTTCTTTCCGCCTCAACCTTCCACGGGGTGTATTTCTCTTCAATCTTGTGCCACTGCTCATCTCTTTCCGCTGGCGTAGCCTCTGGATGAGCGTAGACCCAATGCTGGAACTCATCGACGGAGACGCCATATGGGAGGAAGCAAATCGAATCGGCAAGATGAACGTAACGGTATTTGTCAGGTTCATCAAAGAAGAGATCCATGTATGGCTCAGCGAAGAATTCCATCGACATGGAGTGGATTTCGCAGCTCTCAGCAGTTGGAGAACGATACGCTGGAACCTTGATGTCGGCAGACTCGAAAGCCTGGAAGGAATGTCCGAACTCATGGGTAAGGACATCGACGTCACCAGAGGTGCCATTGAAGTTCGAGAAGATGATTGGGGTTCTCTGAACTGGGAAGTAAGTCATATAACCACCGCTTTGTTTGCCAGGTTTGGCATCGAGGAAGAGGAGGTTATGGTCGTTCATGTAACGGAAGTATTTGGAGGTGTCTTCGGACATCTGGTCATACATCTTGATGGCGGCGTTGACCTTATCTTCGGTGGTTCCTTTTGGGGTTGGGTTGCCGTTAGGGAACATGAGGTTGAGATCATAGATCTCTGGGTTCCTGATTCCTAAGCGGGCGATCTGTTTTCTCACGATCTTGGCGGCAAGAGGAGTCACGACTTCGTGGATCTGCTCGCGGTAAGCGGCCACCATCTCTGGTGTGTAGTCATAACGGTCCATCATGATGTAGCCAAGTTCGGTGTAGGATTTGTAGCCAAGTTTCTTGGCCATTTCGGTACGGACTTTGACGAGCTTATCAAAGATATCCTCGAGTTCGTCTTTCTTGGCGTTAAGTCCGTTATAGTAAACCTCAGCGGCTTCTTTTCTGGTCTCACGGTCAAGGTCCTGGAGGAATTTGCCCATCTGAGGCATGTTGTATTTCTCACCGCGGAACTCGAAGGAAATTCCAGCAGTCACAGCCTGATATTTCATGACGAGCTCAGATTCTTCTTGTTTGAGGGAGACGACGGATTCGTCGCTCTTCTTGATCTCGTATTGATACATCTTGGTGAGGAGCTTGCCTAATTTGCTCTCAAGATATTCAAGATGTGGGGAGGCGAGATAGGCTTTGGAGAACTTCTGGGTCTCAAGCTCAAGGATAGGCATGGAGTTGTTGATCTTCTTCATGGCCTTCTCGTATTTCTTGTTGGTGGTCTCGAGGCTAAAAAGGACGGAGACATGGGTGATTTTGTCTTCGACATTCTCAAGGAGACGGGTGTATTTCTTCCAAAGCTTTAACGCTTCTTCTTTGGTTGGGGCTTTTTCGAATAATTCAGCGAACCCTTTGAGGCGGGCGCATACGTTATCGAAGTTAGGCACTTGGAATGGCCATTCTTCGAATTTCTTATCTGTCATTTTCTTCATGTTTATCTATCCTCCGTCTTGAATCTGATGTTTTTGCTCTCTGGCATCTTGAAGTCCTTCTTCTCAAGAGGGCGAAGATTAAGCTCATCGCATTTTGAGGTTAAGGAAAGGAAAGAATCCTTGGTTTCAAGGTAGCCATTTCCCATAAGGTGGTTGATACGGCCTTTCGTTCTTCTTCCCGTGTAGGAAGGGAAGTATCCGAAAGCGCTCGAATTGACGTACTTGATGGTCTCGAAATCGATGATGCCTTTGAGGATCTTCGTTAAGCCATCAGAAGTCACTTCCACTCCCTCAAGATCAAGGGTCTTAAGGGCTCTAAGAATGTTCACGTAACAAAGAGCGAGTTTCATAACTTCGTTATTATAACGGATTATCTTTAAACCGTCTTACCACTTTGCTTGTACATAAAGAAAAAGTGACTACAATATTCTTCCGTTATGGAAGAGATTGAGAAGCAAATTGAAACAGTCCTAGGCAAAATCCGCCCATTCCTTCAAAGAGAAGGAGGCAACGTTGAGTACGTTGGCTTCAAAGACGGAGTCGTCTACGTCAACATGGTTGGCGCATGCGAAGGTTGTGCCTATGCCGATGCGGATATCTCACAAGGCATTGAGACCATCCTTGTTGAAGAGGTCCCAGGCGTCATCAGATGCGAAGGCGCGATGAGTGCTCCACTTGATGTCCTTGACCCATATCTCAAACGCAAAGAAGAGCAATACAAAAAGCTCGACGAAGAAAAATAAAAAGCTGGAAAACCCAGCTTTTTTTCATAAAATCCTTTGCAAAACGCGCTTATTTTATAAAAGTGCGTTCCTCATGTCGTTGACGACGACATAGCCATCGCGGTTATAGACGTCTTCCCTGTTATGGGTGTATTTCTCAAGGTGAAGATTGGTGAAATGGCCACCAGCTTCTTCGAGGAGAATCTCCCCTGCTGCCGTATCCCATTCTTTGGTGCCAACACTATAACGAACAGCGACATCCGCTGTCCCTTCCGCGATGCGGCAGAACTTGGTTGCGGCACCGCATGGAGCGACTGATTCGAAGCACTCCTTATGTCTTGCGATTTGTTCTTTTTCCTTATCAATAAGATGGCTGATGGAGATGAGGGCGCGGAGGTTCTTTCCGACTCTATCCGAAACATGGATGCGAAGTGGATTTTTGTCTCGTTCTTCTTTCCAGGCGCCACCGCCTCTGATGGCAAAATATGTCGTTTTCTCTAGAGGGATGTTAATGACCCCTGCCACAATTTCATGTTTGTAGCATAAGGCGATGTTCGTGCTGAAACCGCCGGTCTTGTTGACGAACTCCACTGTCCCATCGACTGGATCGATGATGAAGACGAAGTCCTTTTTGAGCCTTTCTTTGGTATCGACGCTTTCTTCGGTGAGGAAGGCGTAATCAGGGAATTTCTCTATGAGATAATCTTTGATTATTTTGTCAGCGGCCTTATCGGCTTCGGTGACTGGCGAATCATCGGATTTGGTCTCGACCTTGAATGAGGAATGATAGACCTCAAGGATTTTCTTTTCCGCTAAGAGAGCGGCTTTTTTCATTTCTTCGATTTCTTTTTCCCACATACCAAACATTATACTCCTCTGGACATGAAAAAAGCCTCCACGAGGGAGGCTTAATTCCTTTTGGTGACTAGTCTTTGAACCAGAATGGGCGGCCACTGATGAGGACGCAAATGATGTCAAGAAGCCACATGATCGCAGCACCTGGGATGATGCAGAGGATGCCGAGGATGATCATGACGATATTGCCAGACTTGATACCTTTGAGGAGTTTCCAGATAGACCAGATGATGTCTAAAACAGGAATACAAAGGATAAGCTTAACAATAAAAGGGAGCTTCTCCATCGCTTTGATGAAGTCATTCATGCTATGTATTACCTCCAAAAAAAGTTTACACTCTTCTCAACTTTTCTACTAGAGAAAAAATGAAAAAAGCTGGACCAATTTCTGGACCAGCTGTTTTTGTCGGATAAATGGTTATTCGTTGATGCCAAAGGATTCAAGGGAAGCGGAAGCGCCATTGCTTTCTTCTTCCTCATTTCCTTCGCCTTCTTCGCCCTCTTCGGTTCTCTCTTCGGCGAGTTCTTCCTCATCGGTCTCTTCTGGATCGATAGCGGCTTCCTCAGCCTCAGCCTGATCATAAAGATCAGCAGCGGAGATGTGGACCTTATCATAAGTGTGGCGGGAACGGAGATCCCAGACGTTGCCATCAAGGGTAACGAAACGGCCATCAAGGGTGAGATCGGTATATAAGGCGCCGATATGGGCGGCTTTCTCTTCCTCGGTCATCTCAAGGTCATTGGCGACAAGAGCATAGAGCTCGGCAAATGGAAGTGAACGGGAGGCGGTAGTTAATTCGTCATAGGCGCAATCGCGCATGCTTTTGTTTTTCTTCATCTTTGTTTCTCCTTATTACATTTTATCAGGGGCACTGACACCCAAGAGAGCTAGGGCATTTCTTATGACAATGCGGCAAGCTTTGATGAGGGATAATCTCGAAGCGGTGCTCACCTTGTCTTCGCGATCGATGATTTTCGTCGCGGCATAGTATTCATGAATCAGCTGGGCTAATTTCTGAATGTAGTTGGCAACCTTGTAAGGCGCTCTCGCATTCGCCGCAGCCTCTATCATACTCGGAAATTGGGCGAGTTGCTTCAAAATATCACCTTCTTTGGCACTTGCCAAGACTGGAGTGATGGAATCGTCAACCATGTCTTTTCCCATTTCAAGAAGGGAAGTACAGCGCGCATGGGCGTATTGGGCATAGTAGACTGGGTTGTCTTTGCTGTGGCTAGTAGCCAAATTAAGATCGAAGTCGAGGTGGGTATCACCATTTCTTTCAGCGAAGAAATATCTGACGGCGTCCTTGCCGACTTCGGCAACGAGTTCCCTGTGGGTGATGGCTTTGCCAGTACGCTTGGACATCTTGACCTCTTCCCCGTCTTTGTAAACGCGGACGATCTGGTAGATGTCGGCCTCATAGGCATCTGGCGAATAGCCTTTCATCATGAGAGCGCTCTTCATACGGTTGATATATCCGAAGTGGTCGGCGCCAAGCATGACGATGAGCTGGTCGAAACCACGGTTCATCTTCTCGTAGTGGTAGCAAACGTCTGGTAAGAAGTAAGTGTAACAACCATCCTTCTTGATGATTGGACGGTCTTTGTCGTCTAAGAAGTCGCTGGTTCTAAGATAGGTGGCTCCTTCGCTTTCATAGACATATCCTTTTTCCTTAAGGAAAGCGATTGTGTCAGCGATGGTTGAGCCAGCGCGGATATCGGATTCTTTGCTGATCTTGTCGAAGTGAACTCCGAAGTCGCTAAGATCCTTCATGATCTTTCCAAGCTCGACTTCGATGCCGTGTTCGATGAAGAAGTCATGGGATTCTTTGGTGTCCTTTAACCACTTGTCACCATATTGCTCTTTGATGCCTTCGGCGATCTTGATGAGGTCGACGCCATGGTAGTCGTCATCCCCAAGGTCAAGAGGCTCACCGAAGAGTTCGTGGTAACGGGCTCTCACGGAGTGGCCAAGGTGTTCGACTTGGTTGCCACAGTTGTTGAGGTAGTACTCACGGGTAACGTCGTATCCGGCTTTGGCGAGGATGTTGCAAACGCTGTCGCCAAGAGCGGCTCCCCTGGTGTGGCCTAAGTGGAGGTCACCGGTTGGGTTGGCGCTCACGAATTCAACGTCGATTTTTTGATTCTTCTTTTGACCATCGCCAAAGTGATCACCCTGCTCAAGGATGGTCATGACCACGGAGGAAAGGGATTCCTTCTTGAGGAAGAAATTGATGAATCCAGGACCGGCGATTTCGATGTGGTCAACGAGTTCGCTAGAGATGCTGGATTTGATTTCTTCAGCAAGTTCGAGTGGCTTTTTGCCAAGGATTTTCGAATATTTGAGGGCGGAATTGCAGGCATAATCGCCATGGGCGAGGTCTTTGCTTGGGGTAACGATGACTTCGCTCGCGGAGCAAGAGGCACCGAGCTTATTAAGAGCTTCGGCGATTATGGCTTTCAGTTGTTCTTCGTTGGTCATTGTTCACTCCTTTTCGATGAGGGCGATGGCGGTAGCCCTGATGGCTTTGCCTTCCCCTACTGCGTCAAAGCCTTCGTTGGTCATGGCTTTGAGGGAAACGTTCTCGATGCTGGTTTCAAGAAGTTCCGCGATGTTCTTTCTCATCTCGCCAAGGTACTTCATGAGGTGAGGTTTCTCAGCGGCGATTGAGATATCGACATTTCCGATTTTGTATCCTTTGTCTTTGACAAGGGAGAAGCATTTCTTGACGATGATCGAGGAATCGAGATCGTCATACTCAGGATCGTTCGTTGGGAAGAGCTGTCCGATGTCCCCTCCTGCGATAGCACCTAAGAGCGCATCGCTTAACGCGTGATAAACGACATCCGCGTCGCTATGGCCAAGCAGGCCTTTTTCGAAGGGAATCGTCACTCCGCCGAGGACGAGTTTACGGCCTTCGACGAGAGCGTGTATGTCTTCACCATGCCCGATTCTGTAGGTCATACGTTGAAACGGAAGAAGACGACATCGCCGTCTTGCATCACGTAATCCTTTCCTTCAAAGCGAAGCTTTCCTGCTTCTTTGACGGCTAACTCGCTGCCATAGGTTTTGAAATCCTCGAATTTGTAAACCTCGGCTTTGATGAAGCCTTTTTCGAAATCGCTATGGATGATGCCAGCGCATTGAGGCGCGGTCATGCCGTTTCTGAAAGTCCAGGCACGGCACTCATCGGTTCCACAGGTCAAGAAGGTTGAGAGATTGAGAAGTTTGTAGGAAGCTTTGACGAGTTTGTCTAAGCCGGATTCGGTCGCTCCAATGCTTTCGAGGAATTCCTTCTTCTCCTCTTCGCTAGAGAGCTGAGAGATTTCGTATTCGATGCCGCAGGAAAGAGGGATGCATTCCGCATTCTCTTGGGCGGCGATAGCTTTAACGGTTTGGTAATAAGCGCAGTTATCGAGGTCAGCGTAATCGCTGTCGGCGACGTTGGCGACATAAAGGATTGGCTTGAGGGAAAGGAGGAAGAAATTCTTCTTCGCATATTCAAGCTGGTCACTAGATAAGCCTTTGACGGTTCTTGCGGATTTGCCTTCTTCGAGGACGGCTTTGAGAGCGGTCAAGATTGGCATCTCATAGAGAGCCTGCTTGTCTTTGGTGATTCTCGCTTTGGATTCCATCTTGCCGATGCGGTTGTTGACCGTATCGAGATCGGCCATCGAAAGCTCAAGATTGATTACATCAATATCGTTGGCTGGATCGACTGGTTCTTCGTTGTAACGGAGAACGGCAGCGTTATCGAAGCAACGAACGACTTCGACGATGGCGTCACATTCGCGGATGGCGGCAAGGAACTGGTTGCCAAGGCCTTCTCCTTTGGAGGCGCCTTTGACTAAACCTGCGATGTCATAGAAATCGAATGTGGCGTTGATCTTCTTCTTTGGGTTGAAGACTTTGGTGAGATAATCGAGCCTCTCATCTGGAACCAAAACGACCCCAGTATTTGGGTTGATGGTCGCAAATGGGTAATTCTCAGCCAAAACGTGGGAATTTGTGATTGCGTTGAAGAGTGTTGATTTGCCTACGTTTGGGAGGCCGACGATACCTGCTTTTAATGCCATAAAACAACTTCTAATCCTATGTTGCGTAGAGATTATATCTCTAACTGATTTTGTTTGGAACAAAAGAAAAAAGTATTTGTTTTTTATGCGATGAATCCTAAAGAAAAGCCTCCCATTAAAAGGAGGCTTTTTGTTAACAAATATATCTTAACAACGAACTACTGAACTTTTTTCACATCTTTAGCGCGGAGACCACGAGCGTTATTCTCGTCGACTTCGAACTCAACATTGTCGCCCTGGTCAAGGCTCTTGTAGCGTTCTTCGCTAATGATGGAACTGTAGTGGAAGAAGTAGTCTTGGTTATCTTCGGCACGGATAAAACCAAAACCCTTTTCCTTGTTGAACATCTTTACAGATCCCTTCATAACATCCTTTCTTGCAATGTAATGAAAAATTGCTGAGATAAATATATCATTTATCCCCTCCAAAAAGATATAGCGAAGGCTAAGTTTTTTCCTCTTCTGACAAAAAATTTCTTCTCTTCACCCAAAAACGGATGAAAAGCAATGCTACAACGAGACCAAATAAACCTAGTGCAACCATGACGAGAGGCGGAAAGAAATCAGGGCGGAATGGCGCTGAAGAAGAGAAGCTTTCTTTGATGACTGAGTCCACTGCTACTTCGAGGGTGAAAAGTGAAATAACTGCCGCCACTATCGAGTAAAGCGTCACTATGAGCAGACTCGCTCCATAACTCTCGAAAATCTCCTCTCGTTTAATCCCAAGGGTATGGAGGAGTTTGCCTTCATGCTTGTTCTCTAAACCTGTTAGCAGGGCAACGACAAGAAGAAGGAAGCCAGCGGTGACCAATGTGGCCAAACTTGCTATTTTTAGAGCAAGTTTCACGTAGGATATGACGGAAGAAACGGATTCTTTGACGGCTTTTGATGGATCAACGAACCGGTAGGCAGGATATTGGGCTCCCAACTTTTTGGTGACTTCTTCTCCGTCATAGCCCTTCTTGAGTCTAAAGACCGCTTTAGCGGGAGCGAGGAGAAAAGAGCTCATTCCGAAGTAGTCTCTCCAATAATCGACGCACCAATACTCATTGCCATATAGAACATCAAGATCGTTCTCCACCACGCCAACGACTTTTAGTTCTCCTTGGCGATAATCCCTTTCGAGGTAGTCGCCTGAAATTGAGCTTTCGACCATTCCGGCGCAGAAGAGTTTCTCGTTATTGCCGAATTTGGCTTTCAGTCCTGAGCTGATACAGACCTCATTCGTCTTTTGAGGAATTCTTCCTTCGATGAGGTTTGAGAAATCGCTAGAGAAAGTGAGGGCGGTGTTCCTTGGTTTCATCACACTTCCCATCACAATGGTCGAAGGAAGTTTGACGTCACTCATGGCGTCAATCCTAAGGACTCTGGTCAAAGCATCACTCGCAAGTTCAACATCATTTTTTGAGGTTCCAAGAAAGAACGGATTAGAGAAACCGCAGGCCAATGAATCAGGGTAGAACGAATAGGAATTCTCACCATAGATTTCCTTGGATGAAAAGCATTCATAACTGCCTATCTCCTCCATCTTTTTCGGAGAAAGGTAATCAGAGTCAGAGAGATAGACGTAATAGCGCTTAAGAGGAGAAACAAAACCTTTCCTGTTATGGCTTTGATCATAGGTGTAGCTTGTTCTTTCGTAGACATAATGGGAATTCTTTTCCTTTCTCGAATTTTCAAAAAATCCCTGCAAATCTTCATTTAATTGCAGGAAAAACGCCTTATTTAGAATCCAGGGCTTTGTATGGTTTTCCTCGTTGTCGCTAGGAAATCTCATCTTTTCCTCGAAGACATATTCGTTCCATTTGTGGTCGTAATGGAGAATGGATGAAGTGCTTCCTTCAGTCACTGAAACGACTTTGAAATATTGGGTATCAGCATAACCCCAGTCATCATTTGCGACCTCAAGAAAAAGATCGAGTGGCTGGTTGGCAATCGACCTCCCGAGGGTCTCATAGTCTCTCAGTATTTGGAGCCCTTCACATACCTTGACCATAGACGAATACGGGAGAGAAAGAACTATTTGGTCGGGCTCAAGAACACTAGGCAGAGACGGATAGAATTTCTGTTCTTTGAAATCCTCCAGCCATAGGAAATCGTTGATAGATCTAACTGACATTGAAGGCAAATCTATGGCTTTGCCATACGAAGAAAGATATAAGTGATTCGCGTTTGGGAAATAGCTTTCGAAAGGAGAGAGGTAGGACGCACCAAAACCTTCTACGTATTGAGGGTACTTCTTGGCTATATCTTCCACTTCTTCTTCGCTAGCGGAAACAACCCTTCCAAAGGATGGAGAAGAGCCTGCTTTCTCGACTACAACCACATCGTCGCCAGTTAGAGATGAAAAAGCCTTGGTCAGCTCTCCTTCCATATCTCTTGAGACATAAATCGATAAGCCTAGAGATACTAGGGAGAAGACGATTATCAAAACCGAGAACAAAGTTCTCCCTTTCTTGGCTTTCAAAAGATGGTATCCGTGGCGGAGCCAACAAGAAAAAGGGAAATGCGGTTTGTTCTCTTTCTCAAGATTTGAAGATGGATAAGTGTCCTTGCTTGGTGATAAAGACTTTTCAAAACGGATCGAACCATCTTCAAGAAAGAGCAAGGCGTCTCCATATTTCTTGCTCCTCTCCAAATCATGGGAGACGAGAAGGATTAGTCTGGTTTTCGATATCTTTGAAAGCAGCTCATAAATGATTTCAGCGTTCTTCCCATCGAGGGCGCCTGTCGGTTCATCTGCCAAAACAAGGCTTGGATTGTTAACGAGAGCCCTAGCTAAAGCGACCCTCTGTTTCTCGCCGCCAGATAGGGTTCCGACCATCTGTTTTTCTTTGTCTACAAGGTTGCAGTTATAGAGGGCTTCCTTAACTTTTCGCTTAATTGTATTTGAATCTAATCTGCTTCCTCGTAATGGCAAAGCGACGTTATCAAAAACGGTCTCCAAACCTAAAAGATCATAGTTTTGCCGGATAAAACCGATTTTTGAAAGGCGAAAATCAGAGATATCTCCTTCCTTCATGTGACAGAGTTCTTTCCCAAGCGTCAGCACTTCCCCACCGTATTTTGTGTCTAGTCCTGAAACGATTTCGAGGAGAGTGCTTTTGCCACTTCCCGAAACTCCAACCACAATGAAAAGACCTTTCTCGGGAAGGGAGAATGAAACATCTTTGAAGATCGTCCTTTCTCCAAAGCTCTTGTTGAGGTGCTTTATCGTTAAAGCGTTCATTCGTCTCTTAACTCCTCCGTGAGAGGTCTCTTCGAAACAAAGCTCAGAGGAAGAGAAGAACTAAATAGGGCGACGATTAACGCGAACACGATAATCCCGATAATCGGAAGGAACGGCAAACCAAGGAATGAGAAGTACGGAATCTGGATTAATGAACCCATGCCAGTTTGGGTTTTGAGATAGGAAGAAAGAATCCTTTCCAAAGGAAAAGAGATCAAAAGAGCAAATATCGAAGCGAGAAAAGCATTAAGGAATCCTTCCCCCTCATACAAGAAGGAGCGGTCATTCTCACTAGCCCCTAGAGCCGAGAGGATGGCCGCTTGTTTCCTCCTTTCCATGAAAGAGGAATATGAGAGGGAGCCAAGGATGAAGGCGACGCCTAAAACCTCAATCACAATGAATGGGATTAGGCATCCTGAGAACGCATCAGTTAGAGCCATAAATGACTGATTGATCACAAGGGGATCGCTCATCAAAGAGAGGTCCCCGAACTTCATCCCTGCCTTCTCTATCCTCCCCATATCTTTTTCTTTGAAAAAGGTTAGGTATGAATATCCTGAATATTCCGATGACGAAGACGCTTCGTCAACGAAAGAAGCAACGCTGACAGGCTCTCCTCTGGCTCTAGAGATGTTAGGGAGTTTTGTCCTCACCATCTCTTTGGATAAAGCAGGATACGAATAATAAACCCTTGGAACATTTAGGAAAGGGAATTCATGAACGACTCCAACGACCCTGAAGGAGAATGACAGTTCCACATCATCGCTTTCATTCCCTTCGCTGACTTTCGTTTTGCTATTTACCGAGAGGATTTTGCCAATGGCTTTTTCACCAAGGTTCTTTTCGAATTCTTCATTAACTAGAGCAAAGCTCATGCTCTCCCCTACCGGAGCCTGCCCTTCAACAATGAAAGACTTAGTTCGGTCCTTGAGGCTCAGGTCATTTATCGGACAAAAAGAGATTGGGTCTTTTGGGAAACCATTGCACTCATAAGCGTTGTATGTCGGAAAGAAGAACGAATAGTCGTTCCCAATAGTGACATCGATTCCTTTGAAGGCCTGCACCATCTCTTTCTTGGTTGGCCTTAGTGTTCGACTTAGGCTCAAAGGAGATCCTTCTATTGCGAAGGTCGTTTTCTTTGAAACGTTTGCGACCGTATAAAGGAGTGATGATGATCTTTCTTCCTCAAGCTTAACTTTGGAGCCGGAATAATAACCTAAAGACAAAAGGAGAACGGCGTATCCCAACGCCCCTACCACAAGCGACAAGGCGTTCTTGAGTTTGTTGCCTTTGTAGTTGTGACCTAAGAACGAGGAGAGGAATCTGTAATTCGACTTCTTCTTTCTTAGAACAAGCTTTTCATTTGTAGGTGGAAACGAGAGAGGTTTCGAAACCAATCTTCCATCGCTTAGTTCAATGATGTGATCAGCGTACTTCTTAACGATTGCTTCGTTATGGGTGACGAGTAACACGAGGATGCTTTTGGATAACTCCTTAAGTTCATCCATAACGATCTTTTCGTTCTTCTTATCTAATGCGCCAGTAGGTTCATCGGCGAACAAAACGCTTGGCTCAGTGATGATGGATCTACATAGAGCGACGCGTTGTTTTTCGCCTCCGCTTAAGACCTTAGCCTTTTTGTTTTTGTGCTCAAAAAGCCCGAATTTTTCCAAAAGAAGGTGCGATTTGCCAGAGATTTCTCGATTTTCATCACCTCTTAAACGGAGAGGGAGTTCGATATTCTCAACGACGGTTAAGTCTTCCTCCAGGTTGAAATGCTGATATACAAAAGAGCATTCATACGACCTGAATGAGGCTCTATCTTTTTCTTTCAAGGAGGAGGTTTCTACGCCCTTATAGAAGACCCTTCCGTCAGTTGGTTTCTCCATAAGGGACATCAGGTTCAGAAGTGTGCTTTTGCCAGATCCACTTCTGCCCTTAATGGCCACTAACCCCTTGGAGGGAAGCGAAAAGGAGACGTTCTCTAAGACTAGAGAGTCGCCATAGCTTTTGCTCACATTCTCCAAGCGGTACATAAAAACCCCTCCACTTTTCATATAGAGGGGTTTCTCATTTTTTTCCGAAAATTATTTAATTTCGTCTTCGTGGTGGGCGATGACTTTCTTGATTCTCTGATTGAACTTATCGCGGTCAATCATGATGACATTACCACATCCTAAGCACTTCACCTTAATGTCCGCGCCAACGCGCACGATCTGGAAACGTTTGCTTCTAGCGGAACATGGATGAGGTTTCTTTAGCTCGACTTCGTCATAAAGTCCGTACTCTGGTATTACCATTACTTCTCCTCCATGCAGTGCGTTAGCCTTTTTATTACATAAAACGACATTAATAATCCGCTGGCGGAAGGAACCATCATCATTGATGACGGACGAGGGAGCTTCACAAGTGGTTCTTCCTCAGAAATTACACAGGTAAACCTATCTAAAGGAAGGCCTTCTTTTTTGGCTTTGTCTCTAAGGGATCTCGCTAAAGGATCGCCTGATGTCTGATTGAGTTTGACGATCTTGAGCTTGCTTGGGTCAAGGCGGTTGCCCATACCTAAGCAAATGATGAGAGGGATATCCTTCTCAACCGAATATTTCATGAGGGCAACTTTGGCTTTGATGTCATCAACGCAGTCGATGAGGAATTCGCATTTCCCAAAATCTTTGTCCTTAAGGGTTTCTTCGGAAACGGAGAAGTTCATCGGAACGACTTCGGTATCTTGTCTAATGAGCTTAGCTCTTACGAAAGCGCATAACGCTTTTTGAGCGCCAACTTGATCGGCAGTGAAAAGGATCTGACGGTTAAGGTTTGATTCAGCGACCACATCGCGGTCGACTGCGTATATGTGTCCAACGCCTGCGCGAACAAGCGATTCGAAAGCCGTTCCCCCTACTCCACCAAGGCCAAAGATGGCGACGGTTTTCTCTTTGAGGGTTTTGACGGCTTCTTCACCAATCAATAGTGAGGTTCTTGAATCAATTGTCTCGTTCATTCTCGATTACCTTCAATATATCTTCTAAAGAAGAAACTTCAACGGCAGGGAATTGATGCCTGAAGAAAGTGTCTTGGCGTTTCACGTAATGGCGCGTATCTAATTTGATGTTCTCAATTACGGTTGAGAGTTCTTCTTTGCCTTCGACGTAAGGGATGAATTCCTTCACTCCAATAGCTCTGAATGCTGGAGCCTCTTCACCATATTTCTCAATAAGAGGAACGACTTCATTCTCTAGGCCCATCTCAACCATCTTGTCCACTCTCTTATCAAGAGCAGGATAGAGGTCTTCCCTATCCTTTCTAAGAACGAAGAAAAGGGTCTTCTCTATTGGTTCATGATTCTGTTTGGAAAGGAGTTCGGTTTTGCTTGTTCCAGCAGCAAGGCAAATCATGATGCTTCTAAGCATGCGCTGCCTATTCTGATAAGGGATCTTCTCCGCTTCAGTTGGATCAAGCTTTTCGAGTTCTTCGTGAAGGGCTTCGTTGGTCCAGGAATCATATTTAGACATATCGACATTTGAGGTGTCTAAAGACAAGTCATAGTCATATAAAGCCGCACGGATATAAAGGCCACTTCCACCGACAAATATAGGTGTTTTGCCAAGGGTTTTTAGTTTTTTGACGACATTTCTCGCATCTTCTTGGTAGCGATGAATGTCATATCCTTCGGTAAGAGGAACGAATGAATAAAGGTTATGAGGGACTTCTTTCTTCTGGGCTTCGGTTGGGGCAGCGGTCGCGATGCTAAGCTCTTCGTAAACCTGAAAAGCGTCAGCGTTGATGATTTCGCCGTTTAGCTTTTTCGCGAGGGCGATAGCAAGTTCGCTTTTTCCTGTTCCGGTTGCGCCAGTAAGAACGATGATCATTTTAAGGAATCCCTGATTGCTAGAAGCTCGCTTTCCACTTGGTCGTGGAGGGAGTCTCTATTTTGAAGGAGAGGATGGTTATGAATTTTCTCTAAGAGGGATTCATATTCTTCTTTCTTCTCTTTATGTTTTTCCGTGCCCATTGATAAGGCAAGTTCTTTCTTGGCTTTGACGAGTTCTTCGCCTAAAGCTTTGATGTCTTTGTCTGAAGCGATTTCGTCATTGAGCTTCGCATACTCTTTGAGCAAATCGTCATGTTCCATATGGAAGGCAACGTCACGGGCTTTGCTCACAAGAGGATCTTCCACCATCTCACCTTTGAGTGAGTAGACGTGTGACTCAAGGATTTTGACTTTGACGAAGCAACCAGTTAAGTAGGCTGGTCCGACAAAGTTGACGAGCTTTCCATTTCTGGCATAGCCAGAGAGGACATTAGGATCGCGTTTGGATGGACCATCGACCAGGACTTCATAAGTGTTTCCGATCATGGAATCACTATGAGCGGCGGTGAGTTCGTCCACTAAGGCTTTAAGTCTATTGAATCTTTCGTGAGAGACCTCTGGAGGAACCTGTTCCATCTTGGCAGCAGGAGTTCCTGGACGAGGTGAGTAGATGAAAGTGAACGCGCTTGAATAACCAACCTCTTTAGCAAGGCTAAGCGTGTCTTCGAATTCTTCTTCGGTCTCACCTGGGAAACCGACGATGATATCAGTCGTAAGAGCGATATCAGGCATCTTGGCTTTGATGGCTCTGACTCTCTCAAGATATTCTTCTCTCGTGTATCTTCTAGCCATTCTTCTTAAACAAGAAGAAGAACCACTTTGAACTGGGAAATGGAGCCACTTATCGATGTTTGGATATTTGGCCATCGTCTCGATCATCTCATCATCGAATTGGCTTGGATACGAGGTAAGGAAGCGAAGGCGAGGAACGCCAAGCTTCGCAACCTCTGCGAGAAGATGGGCGAACGTTGTCCCGTCTTTTAAATCTAAGCCGTAGCTATTGACGTTCTGACCAAGCAAGGTGATTTGCTTATAGCCTTCATCGACGAGCTTTTTGCATTCGGCGACTACATCTTCAACGTGGCGGCTTCTTTCTCTGCCTCTAGTGAATGGGACAATGCAGTACGTGCAGAATTTGTCGCATCCATAGGTGATGTTAACGAAAGCCTGAGTGTCATTAAGACGGACGGATGGAAGATTCTCGACGATCTCAGAAGAGAAGGAACGGATGTTGATGATCGATTTCTTTTCCTCCAAATGCTTGGCGAGAAGTTCATTGATCTTGCTGACATCGTGGGTGCCAATGACAAGGCTGATGAATGGGTAAGTGTTGATTAAGCTTTCCCCTACTCCATCTTCGCCCATAACGCATCCGGCGATGACGAGCATGAAGTCTTTGTTCTTCGTGTGGTTGGCTTTGAAGGAACCAATCTCACCATAGATTTTCTCTTCGGCGTTTTCTCTGACGGCGCAGGTATTGATGATCGCAACATCGGCTTGAGCCTGATCATAAGTACGGGCAAAACCAGCTTCGGTAAGGAAGCCCGCCATAACCTCTTCATCACGGACATTAGCCTGACATCCATAGGTTCTGATGTAAAAATAACGTCCTTTTGCAAAGGATTTTAAGATTTCAGGCACTTTGCGGTTAGCAAATACACGTTCCACTTCTGGACGCTTGGCCGCATCTTTCTGGCAAGGTTTATTTATTACTGTTACTTTGCTCATCTTACTTCTCCACGATGCTCACGATTGGGGTAATCGCGGTTGCTTTATAGGTTAATTCATCAACGTCAATGAGGACGGCGTTAATCATCATCCTGGCTTTGTCGTTTAACTCGAAACGGCCTTCGCCATAGACGATGCGGTTGATGACGCTTTCTTTTTCGAAACCGATAACGCCATCAGGATCGCCACACATTCCGACATCGCTTTGGAAAGCTGTTCCGCCTTCTAAGATATGGCAGTCATTGGTGGCTACATGTGTATGCGTTCCAAGGACAGCGGTGACTCTTCCATCGAAGAAGTGACCGAATATGGCTTTCTCGCTTGTTGAGTCAGCATGGAAGTCAACGATGTGGATGCAAGGTTTCGTTTCCTCTAAGAACTCTTCCATCGTCTTGATTGGGTCTTCCACTTCTTCGCTCATGAAAGCCTGTCCCATGACGTTGGTGACACGGACGTCCATCCCGTTAACGGTGAAGACAGCAGAGCCTTCTCCGAGGGAGTAGTTCTTAAGGTTAATTGGTCTGACTAGGTAGTCAGCATCATCGATGTAGTAATCGATCTGGCTCTTGGAATGGTAATGGTTTCCAAGGGTGACGCAGTCGACACCGCTATCGATGAGGAAATGGTAATTGGACTCGGTGAGGCCTTTTCCATGGGAGGCGTTCTCGCCATTGGCGATGACGAAATCAACGCCATATTTTTTGACGAGTTTAGGCAAAGAAAGATGGACCGCATCGCGACCCACCTTCCCCACAATATCTCCAAAGAAAAGGATTCTCATCTTCCTTTGATTATTTCGCTAATTCGTTAGCGCGGTACTCACGGATGACGGAGACCTTGATTTGGCCTGGGTAGGTCATAGTGGTCTCAATCTGTTCACGGAGTTGCTGCGCCATCTTGACGGCTTCGGCGTCGCTCACTCTCTCAGGAATGACCATGACACGGATCTCACGGCCAGCCTGCATAGCGTAGGCTTGCTGAACGCCATCATAGCCTTTGGCGAGTTCTTCAAGCTGAGTGATACGTTTGGTGTAGGTCTCAAGAGTCTCGCTTCTAGCACCTGGACGGGCAGCACTAAGGGTATCGCCAGCAACGACGAGGTGGGCGATGACGCTCTTAAGAGGGACATCGCCATGGTGGCCTTCGATGGAGTTGACGACCACTTCTGGCTCGCCATACTTTCTGGCAAGCTCAGCGCCTAAGGAAGCGTGTGAACCTTCTTGCTCGAAGTCGATGGCTTTACCAATGTCGTGGAGAAGACCAGCGCGACGGGCTAAGTTCTGGTCGAGACCAAGTTCAGCGGCCATGATGCCGGTAAGATAACCGACTTCGATGGAATGCTGAAGGACATTCTGACCATAAGAGGTACGGTATTTGAGTTTGCCAAGGACGGCGAGAAGCTCACGGTTGATGCGTGGGAGGCCAAGCTTGTTGGCGGCATCGATACCGGCTTTCTGGCAATCGTTTTCAACTTCGGCTTTGAACTTCGCAGCGATCTCTTCGATTCTGCCAGGCTGGATACGGCCATCTTTGACGAGGGCTTCCATGGTTCTACGTGCGATTTCACGTCTGATTGGGTTGAAGCAGCTAATGGTAATGACCTCTGGGGTGTCATCGATGACGAGGTCGACACCAAGGGTGCTTTCGAGGACACGGATGTTTCTTCCTTCACGTCCGATGATGCGTCCTTTGAGCTCATCGGTTGGAAGAGCGATGACGGCGACTGAACGTTCAGTAGTGACGTCTTGCGCATACTTGTCGCAAGCGAGGGCGAGAAGATCTCTGGCCTTGGCTTCGGCGGTGTCTTTGGCCTCATCTTCCGCGTTCTTGATGTAAGCGGCGATTTCGGTCGACATCTTGCTTTCGACTCTGGCCATGATTTCGTCGTGGGCTTCCTTGACGGACATGCCGGAGACTTTCTCAAGCTCGGAGATGATGGCGTCAATCTTCTTATCGAGTTCCTCAGACTTCTTGTCATTGGCCTCGATCTTCTGGGTAAGAGTTTCGCTCTTTCTGTCTAAAGCGTTCTCTTTCTGGACAAGGGCATTGTCACGGGCATCGATGGCCTCTTCACGGGCATCGAGTTTGTTTTGAGCAAGCTGAATCTCTTGCTTCATCTGACGGATTTCGTTCTGAGCGTTCTGCTTCATCTCGAAGGCAGTCTGCTTAGCATCGATTTCCGCGTTTTTGGTGATTCGCTCCGCTTTGATTTCGGCATCACGGACGATTTGTTTAGAACTCTTCTCAGCGCTCTTTACTTTGCCGTTCGTAACGAACTGCATAACAAAGAAAGTTCCGAGGATACCGAGTAAAAGAGCCACACCAATAAGGATTAGGGCTAAATACAGTTCCATGTTTTTATTACTCCTAAAAAGATTACTTAAGCATCAAAAGGCTACACCCATTCATAAAAGGAAAGTATTCCGTTTCCGTTATGTGTATATCACGGGGATCGTTCCCGAAACGTAACCTAGCCAATCTATATAAATTGGGTAGCGGACCATTTGGTACCAAGGAAATTATAGAAACTAGAGTTAAAAAACTCTATAGAAAATCGCAAACTTACCCAAAGATTTTTCGAAAAATCCGAAATATCATTGGCAAAACCCCCTTATTTTTACTTTTTGGCAATAAAAAAGACCCGTGGGACCACGGGCCTAGTTTTAGCGATGTTATTCGATGACTTCACCGTCGTCGGTGGCAATGGCTCCACCGGCAGCGAAGGAAGCGCGAATCTTCTCTTCGATTTCTTTGGCAACTTTCTCGTTGGAGAGGAGGAAGTCTTTGGCGGCTTCACGGCCGTTTCCGATCTTCTCGCCATCG
>Ga0247611_10004661_pt1 | contig 18807 bp, 16 predicted proteins | sample 177DNAGHGhighgp2_FD_192422 | JGI IMG/M metagenome (GOLD analysis project Ga0247611, IMG submission 192422) | Sheep rumen microbial communities from Palmerston North, Manawatu-Wanganui, New Zealand - 1770 DNA GHGhigh gp2 | ecosystem: Host-associated > Mammals > Digestive system > Stomach > Rumen... | reverse complement strand
TTACAAGAATTATCCTCCACCCGAAGTGTTAATTCGTGGAGTGCCGTCGAACCCCTCCGATTCCTTCTCAGAAGTTCTGAGAGCCTTTCGACGGCCATCGACGGCGATTCCGCCCGAAGGCGGAGGCCGTGAGTCCCGATGTTTCGATATTCCGTTCATACGCTCGTGATGCTTATGAGTGTTGAGGGTCAAGTGTTCAGGCGGGAGGTTATCTTCAGTAGCTCGTCAGCAGTTTGAGGCTCTTGTTGATGCGGGCTGCCTGGAAGTCGTAGCTCTGGGTATGGCCAGCGGTCTTCGGGCTGAGGTTCTTCTTCGCCATGATGCGGTCGATAACTTCCTGCACTTTATCTTTATCTGGGGCGATTTCCAGGTATTGGTAGTCGGGCAGATAGATGCGGCTCAGAACAATCGGTAGGTCAACGGATTTCAGCTTCACCTGAACGGTCACGTTGATTTCGACCGCGGGGAAGACAGAGGGAGTATGACCATCCAGACTAAATCCATTATTTCCATTCTCAACCATATGAGAATATCTGGTGCGTGTATCCTCCCACATTGTTATTTGAGGTTCTATGATATAGTCTTCTGTTCCACAGCCGAAAACACGGGGGCATTGCTTAATATCTTCAAAATTAGTCCAACCTGTTTCAAATGCTTCGTAACTCATAGGGAATTTAGTTCCTTCAATGGTTTGTCCGTCAAAATCGCCTGCCCCTACGAAATTAAAGGCATAGTCAGTGTCTCCTCCTTTTTTCAAATACCAAGCGCCATATCCTCTTTTCCAACTTTTGAAAGTATTGTCTGCTATAGGTTTTAAACCCATAGCCTGACGAAATGGGTCGGTACCCTTCCAGTTCATTTCTTTCCGTGCGCCTGCAACGGCATCTACCTGCACCCATTCAATCTCGCTCTCCGGGAAGACATTGGGGTTCAGTTCCACTTCCACGCTGCTGGGATCAAAGAAGATCCAGTTAGTACAAAAAAGGTTAGGATCATCAGGCCAGAAGTCCACAACATTTTGACTGTTAACTAAACACACCATCGGTGTCTTCTTCAGGTTCCACACGCCCTGTCCGACGTGAGAGTTCTTGGTGTCGAAGTCCTTGAGATAGAACGTAGGCGAAGCGACGCCCACAGTGGGCTGTGAACCGCTGATGACGCCGTCGGTATTGATGGTGCCCTTCACCTGCTGCTGTTCCTTCAGACCTGCGCCCTGGGCAAGTGCGCGGGCATTTCCATCATAGACTCCACACCGCTGGTGTCGTGCCACATTAAGCGGATGCACATGCACAAGACGATGAAGGGCTGGGCGGCCAAGGGCAAGTGTACCATGGGATGGTTCTATGGATTCAAGTTGCATCTGGTCATCAATGACAAGGCTGAAATCATACAATGGCAGCTTACGCCGGGCAATGTGGATGACAGGGCACCGCTGAAGGACAGCCGCTTCACGGAGAAACTCTTCGGAAAACTCTTTGCCGACAGGGGATACATCAGTCAGGACCTCTTTGAGATGCTGTTTGTCAACGACATACATTTGGTCACGAAGATCAAGAAAAACATGAAGAACTCGCTGATGAACCTCTATGACAAGCTCATGCTACGGAAGCGATCTGTTATTGAGACGGTGAATGACGAACTGAAGAATGTATGCCAGATTGAGCATACCAGACACCGCTCCATCGACAACTTTGCCACCAACCTGTTCGCCGGACTTATAGCCTATAACCTACTACCAAAGAAGCCTGCCATGAATTTGGAAATCATCGACAGAAGCAGACTTATTGCCTAAGGCTTACGTCGAACTCACGTTATTATTTCCGTCTTCCAGTCTGTCACCCTCCTGTCACCCTTGTCACCCTATGAAAACAGGGTGCAGCCCTTTGTACATCGGCATTCTGACACCCTGACACCCTAAAACACAAAAATCTATGTATAATAACACAAAAAAAGGCATGAAATAGCAGATTTTGCCAGAACGCATCCTCACACTTTCTCCACCGCACTCGAAAAATTGTCAGACCGCACTCAAAAAATATTTCCCCTGCACTCAAAAAATATTTCCCCTGCACTTGAAAAATCCTCCCCTGCACTCGCGAAAAAAATATGTCAGAAACGTTTGGCGGTTCAGAATATTCTTCGTATCTTTGCAGCGTCGCTCAGTTAGCCCAGCAATGGGTGGCGGGCGGTCTTATTATATGAGAAAGACGTTTTCGGACGTCTGTCGTTGTGGGTAGTGAACTTCGCAAATTCCTTTCATCACAGCAGGCAGATGACAACGAAGCGTCACGTGGAGCGTATCTATATACCTTAATTATATATAGTTCGTTCTGGCGTGGGCTAACTGCGTTGTCTATCCTGTGTGATGAGGGCAATGCGAAGGCCTACTACCCCAGGATGGGCAGAAGAACAGACACCTACGCCTTTTTTGTATGGTAAGAGGAACCTAAGACAAGAATCAAAACTGCCAATCTTGGGGTGCGGAGAGGCTCTAAAAGGAAGAAAATGAAAAGACTACAATTCCTTGGAGTGCTTGTAATGCTATTGTGCTGCCTCTCTGCCAACGGACAGAGGAACCAGAAATTCTCGATAGCAAGTTTTGAACAAGATCCATTTGACCTGACGGCGAAAAACGATGCCTACAAGAAGATAGATGGCAGCGGCTCACTTTATGCAATTATCAAGGTCACGTCAAACAATCCTGATGACAATCTGAGGGAATACAACTTCAACTTTGGCAATCTACGTAGCATCGTAGAACAGCATGACGGTGAGTTGTGGGTCTATGTGCAGAAGAATGCCAAAATGGTGACAATCAGTCGCACTGGCTATACAACCATCAGCCGCTACGACCTGAAGACAACTATTGAGGCTGGTAAGACCTATACGATGTCGCTGACCACCTCCGCCCCGACAGTCTATACCCAGATGCTTCATTTTGTAGTAAAACCAGCCAATGTTGGTGCTGTTGTCATGATCAAAAGCAGCAAGGCGAACGCAGTCGAAGAGATGTTCGGTACTGTGGATGCTACTACAGGCTCAGTAGCCAGAAGTATGGAATATGGCACATATACCTATAAGATAATAGCCAACAACTACCACACCTCCGAAGGACGTATCACGCTGAAAGATAAGTCCAAAACCTATGTAGAAGAGGTATCCCTCCGCCCCAACTTCTCTGAAATAACACTTCAGGTAGATTCTGATGCCGACATCTATGTCAACAACGAGCGAAAGGGGACTCGTAAATGGACAGGTATCCTCCGTACAGGTAACTATCAGGTGGAGTGCCGTCAGGAGAACCATCGCAACAGCAGTCAGTATATCACCATAACAGAAAACGAAAACATGGCCATCGTACTCACCCCACCTACTCCTATCACGGGTACACTTGCCGTGACTTCACGTCCTTTGGGAGCTAACATAAATATCGATGGAAAGGACTATGGCACCACGCCCCAGAACATCAATGACCTGATTATAGGCCGTCACACCATCACGTTGTCGAAAGCGAACTATAAGCCAGAGAAACAGACCTTTGAGGTGAGGGAAAACCAGACCACCGACCTCAACATCACCCTGAACGACATTGCCAAGATGACTATCAAGTCTAGTCCCGACAACTCCACCCTATACATCGACGGAAAACAGGTAGGCTCCACCCCCTATACGGCTGAAATGGGCTCGGGCGACTACGACATCCGGCTGACCCATCCCAACTACCACGACTTTGCCAAGCGCGTACATCTTGACAGTTCCAACCCCGTAGTCAATCTCAAGTTGGAACGCCAGTTTATGGTGCCTACCTCGGGCTATGTGCAGGGCAGTTTCCAGGCAGGAACCATGATGGGTGCTGGTGGAAACATCGGCGGCTATATCAAGAACTTCAATATAGAAGGCTATGTCATAGTAGGCTTGGGCAAGGAAAACCTGTATATCAACTATACCACCGGTGCTTCGTCGTCTGAAGAAAGTCTCTCGGGAACGATGTTTGGCGGTAAGGTTGGCTATGGCTTTATCATTGGCACGCGCTTACGCATCACTCCACAGGTGGGTCTCGGCTCCTTGTCTATAAAAGGAAACGACGTTTCTACCAACGTACTTTGTGCTACTGTTGGAGTGCGTTTCGAATATGCCATAGCCCCCAACTTCGGTGTCAGTCTGACCCCAGAGGGCAACTTCGCCGTATCCAAGAAGGATATGTTCGACTCCATGACCTCTGCCTCCAGCAAGATAAAGGGATGGGGAACGGGAGCTAACGCCCGATTGGGACTTTATTTATATTTTTAATATAGATGAATAGAAGGTATGAAAAAGTATATATATTTATTTTCCGTGCTGGCTGTTTTTGCCTGTTCAAAAGAGAAGATGCAAGACGCATATGTGTCTACAGAAAGTCATGAACTGAATATCAGCGAAGACAATTTTGAAGTCGATTACAAAGGTCAGACGTTAAAGATTGAGATCAAGTCGAATGGCAAGTGGAAGGCCAGCAGCAATGTTGACTGGATTACAGTAGACAACTCTGAAAGAGAGGGCCACGGCGTACTGAACATCACCGTCGCAGAAAACACGAGTAAATATTACAGTCGCGCCGGACAAGTGAATATCTCTTACGATGTAGTAAAACGTCCTATCTCCATACGTCAGGAGCAGGCGGGAATATTGAAAGTAGTGATAGACAACAAGCACAGGTTTAATATGATACCTGTGGAGAGAGGCACTTTCACCATGGGTGACAATTCTGCAGATGACAATGTCAACCATCAGGTGGAAATCACTAAAGACTATTATATCGGCGAAACGGAAGTCACCCAACTGATTTGGCTGGCTGTCACCGGCTATATGCCGACAGAGACGGGCAAGCAGTGGGAGGACACTTACAAGATAGACGTCAACAATCCTGCCTACTATATCAGCTATAACGATTGTGAGAAATTCATCGAGCAGTTGAATGCCAAGACAGGCATGAAATTCCGATTCCCAACCGAGGCTGAATGGGAGTTCGCTGCCAAGGGCGGTACCCAGTCAAAAGGCTATAAGTATGCAGGAAGCAACAACATTGCTGATGTGGCATGGTATAAGGGCAATGCGGCAGGTTTAGGACTAAAAAACCCTGCCTACGGCACGCACGAAGTGAAAACCAAACAGCCTAACGAGTTAGGCATCTACGATATGTCTGGCAATGTAGAAGAATGGTGTTTTGACTGGTACGAGCCTTATTCTGTAGAAGCCCAAACCGACCCCACCGGTCCTGCTACCAAGCCACGTTCCGCAGGCCGTGTCTATCGTGGTGGCACTTGGGGCAGCGAAGCCTCAGACTGTCTGCTGAACAAACGCGATTCTCACGCAGATGGCACAAGAAGCCAATTTGTGGGATTAAGATTAGCACTGTAAGCCTTTTCAAAATGAAGAACAAGACAAGTAAACTATGAATAATAAAAACATAACCTTTTATATACTGTCACTGGTATTATTGCTTGCTGCCACTGCATGCAGCAACTCTGATTCAGGCAATATGTCGGCATCGAAAAAAGCTCATTCACTGGGGGTAAACAGAAACAATGCGGATGTTGAAGGAGAAGAAAATAGTTCCGACACCATAGAAATAGAAGCAGAAAACACAAGATGGGAAGTTGTCAACACAACAGATTGGATTACAGTATCTCCATCTACAGGAAAAGGTAATCAAAGAATAATTATAAAAGTAAAAGAAAACCCATCCTGGAAAGATTCAAGGGAGGATATTATTGAGATTCGTTCCGCTGAGCAGGATTATCAAGCAAGTATTCCCGTCCGAGTTTACCAATGGGCGGCAAAAACATATGTGATACCTGAAAAGACAGAAATATTATGTGAAGCTGTGAATGGAATAGCAAGTATAGAAGTAAAGTCTAATGTAAATTGGGAACCAAGATGTTCACAATCATGGGTGACAGTCAAAAAAGACGGGAACAATTTAAATATAAAGGCTGAAGATAATCCTTCTACTAAAAGGTCTGCAGAAATCAATATAGATGGAGAAACATGGGGATATCATTGGATGGCATCGATAAAAATAGAGCAAAAACCCAATCCAATTGTATGTAAAGAATTTGTTGTTAGCAGATACGGTAGGACAGCATCATTTGACATGGTATTTGTAGAAGGAGGAACTTTCTCTGTGGGGGACAACTCAATAGACTCGGGGCCCAACGGTGAAGGTCCTATAAAAAAATCCAAACATGATGTTACTTTAACTTCATTCTATATAGCGGATACAGAAGTTACACAGGCACTATGGTTGGCAGTAATGGGAGAGTATAATTCACGATGGACCCAAGCGAAATCAGATAATCTAACCGCAATAGAAAACGATAAACACCCAATATATTGGATTGACAGATTTGAGTGTGATGTGTTCATAGAGAAGTTGAATACACTTTTGTCTGACCAGTTGCCTAACGGGATGAGATTTTGTTTGCCTACGGAAGCCCAGTGGGAATTTGCTGCAAGAGGCGGAGTGAAATCTAAAGGTTTTACATACTCTGGTAGTAATGATGCAAATGAAGTTGGTGTATTTTATTATTCTGGAATTTCTGGTCCATGGTCTGTCGCCTCAAAAGAACCAAATGAATTAGGAATACACGACATGTCTGGCAACGTAGGCGAATGGTGTTATGATAAATATGGTTCATATCCGACATCAACCGTGAAAGATCCGTCGGGACCTACAATATTTGACTCTTTCTGGGACGGACATTATGTTATACGAGGAGGAGAATGGGGAAGCCATTCCGATGGTTTAAAGAATCCCGCAAAGCCATCTATGAGAGACCATGACAAAGGAGATTTAGAAGGAAGTGTTTTAGGCTTGCCCACGGGCGATACAGGTAGAATTTACTTGGTCGGTAGAGGGAAGTACACAGGATTCAGACTATTGTTAAAATAATATGTTTAATATAAGCCATAAAAATCATACTTTAGATAAAACGGAAATTGATGCAATATATCTCTGGGATTCTAAACGTGTACTTCCCTTTTGAACTAAAGGACAACAGCAGCATGCGGCATATCACTCACTTATATAATAAGCAGAGGGATTTGCAGATAAAGTGTGCTCGTCGGTCACAGCATCCTCGTACTGACTTAATGGATAAAAAGATGATGCGCGACGACATAGAACGAGTAATTGCTGTAGGCCAGAAACTTATGGGAGGGGTACACGTACAAAGATGCGCTCCGTATGCGACAGAGAATATAAGAAGAGCCTACCACAAAGAGCGTGAAGACCAATATTTTGCTATGGAAGCCAGCGTCTTGATTTCCTACTTCTTGATGGTTTGTCCTGGTGTGAACACCGCAACAAATGCTATGGAAGGCGCATTGTTCTACTTCAACAATTTAGCCAACCATGTTGGCACCTATGTTTTAGCCATAAAGTTTCAGAATTTGAGGGTCGATGATATTCTTAGGCTGAAGCACTCATTCTATAAACGTGCATTAGTACATATCATGGAACAACCCTTAAGCGACAGTGACTCGTGTTATGACAATCGAGGATTTGGAACCTTTCAAGACTATATATGTCTAAAAGCAAGACCTCAGAGCTGGCGACGGAGAAACGAAATAGACTGCAGAGCTCGATATACATTCCTGGAAATTGAGGGTCCGAAACTGAAACTTGACGAATATTTGGGACTACTAACATCGAGTGAGAAATATCCAGACGTTCGAAAAGATAAACGGCTGTTAGAAAACTGCTCAAAATACGAATCATATTCTTTGTATTATAATCTAAGAAGTGCACTTCTTGTTAATCATCGTGATTATGAGAATACTTTACAGAGGCAAAGAGATTTCTTTAAACCCTTGCAATTTGGCGATGAACAAATTGGCATAGAAATCATGGAGAAGGACAAATGGATAGCCGGGTTGGACAAAGGAAAGTTTCCTGAATTCCTGAAATCTGTAGAAATCCATCTGCTTACTAACAATGCCCTCCGGCATGAGACGGTACGCCATGAAATCAGCTATTACAATCCCTACATATTGTTAAAACGTAGTTATAAACTATGGAAGATTTTATACGAAATGGACATGAGCCATTGTTACGTCAACGGCGATATGTTTGCGTCTTTTGAAGTAAACAAGAATTTGGCAGAACTAAAAGATGAGTCTAAGAACTTGAATAACCATATACTTAATTATTCTATGGTATTGCTTTCGATAGTTATGACCTTTTTCACTGTTTATACCTGTCTTAATTAATATAGAAGGAAAAGATGAATCTAATCTATCAAATAATAAACAACTTCAGAGATGGTGAACAACCTTCTTGTATGTGTACCTTATTATGCATTATAGTTATTGCCTTAATTCTTGTTTATTTATCATGGTATGTTCCTTATATACGAAGAAAGATTTTTTATTTTAAGAAGGAGAAAGAATTACTAAATGCCAAATGCTCGACAATCCCTTGGATGCCAGCGTTAATTGCTGAATGTCGTCAACGGCAGTGGTGGGAGCATGCAATTATTTATCACCTACTTATTGATAGATTTAAAGGTGAAAAAGACGACTTTAAGCCTATAGACACTAAACACCCAGACAATTTTATAGGGGGTAAATTGAAGGGTGTCACAGAGAAATTAGATTATATACAACGGCAAGGGTTTAACACCATCATGTTAAGTCCTATCTTTGCATCTAATGCCTATCATGGTTATCATACCATCGATTATTCGAAGATTGACCCCAATATTGGGAATTGGAATGATTTCGACGATTTAGTGACAGAAGCACATAAACAAGGGATGAAGATCATCTGTGACTATGTTCCCAATCATTGCCACATAAAGAACAAACTTTTTGAAGATGCCTCTTCTATCACTAATTGGGGTAGGAGCACTTGCGCAACCAAAGATTGGTTTGATATCAAGTGCAAATTGCCCTTGATATACACATCTTTTTTAAGTTATCCAGACCTCCCTAAGTTTAACCTGCAAAACGATGATGCAGCAGACTATCTGATAAGTGTAGCAGAAGGGTTAATCAAGAGAGGCGTTGACGGCTTACGTATCGATCACGTTATAGGTTTGCCGTTTGATTTTATAGTAAAGTTAAAGGCTCGTTTAAAATTAATTAACCCTGATGTGTTTATATTTGGTGAAGCTACATTGACTAACGCCCAAAAACTGGAACAGATAAAATTTCTTTCTAAGGAACTGAAGTCAAAAGCCATTTCTCAATCTTTAGATAGAGATGAACTGCAATTGCAATATGTTGGTATGACTGATGGCATTCTGGACTTTAAATATAGGGATATTATCATAGAGGAACTCAATGCCGGTCGTGGTATTGTTGGAAACATCATCTTACAGAAGAAACTGACTAAGCATTTTGCGAAATACCCGCTCAACTTTACACCTGTTTTGTTCCTGGATAATCACGATACCGATAGGTTTATGTATATCTGTAAAGATAACAAGAGCCTATTGGATGAGGCTGTAAACTTTACCAAAAGCCTTCCATATCCTGTCTCTATCTATTATGGTACGGAGCAATATATGACAAACTACCCGTCTATCATTAACGCGGAGGATTATGCTGATTTGCGTGTCCGGCAACCGATGGATTGGCATAAAAGAAAATTCAATTAAATAAGATAAAGTTATGAGAATGATCAAGAGTAAATTAGTGTTATTTGCAATCGCAGTTGTTTTTTGCAGTTGCAGTAAAGAGAAAAACCCTGAAGGAGGTTACATTTCGCGCAATGGTATAACATTGACGGATTCTGTATTCAATGTCAGTTCCAAAACTTTTGCATTAAATATTGATGTTAAAGCTACAGGAGGGTGGCGTGCAACTTCAAACGACGTATGGATAACAGTTGACACAAAGGAAAGAAATGGAAGTGGTAAGCTGACTTTAACACTGTCAGAGAACACAGATGAATTCTATCCGCGAAGAGGGACGGTTTCTCTTATAAATGAATCAGGTATACATACGGTGGTTGTCAATCAGGAATCTTGTGGGATGCTAACAATGAATGTTGGCGGTGTGAAATTTAAGATGATTCCTGTTGAGCATGGAACCTTTCTGATGGGGGAGTCTGCTGAAGGAGTCAATGGGTCACATGTTCATAGCGTTACGCTGACCAAAGACTACTATATAGGCGAGACGGAGGTGACACAAGGATTATGGTATGCCGTGATGGGGCAGAAGCCCACCTCTAACGGTTCAGCTTGGAGCAGTTCATACGGGGTGGGCGACAACTATCCAGCCTACTATATCAGCTATGAAGACTGCGAGCAGTTCTTGACAAAGTTGAATCAGATGACAGGCCAGAACTTCCGTTTCCCTACGGAGGCAGAGTGGGAATTCGCAGCCAAAGGCGGCAACAAGTCAAAGGGATATACGTATGCAGGCAGCAACGTGATAGAAAATGTAGCATGGTACACAGACAATTCGGGTAGTTCCACACATGCTGTAAAAACAAAAGCCGCCAACGAACTTGGCCTCTACGATATGAGTGGTAATGTCCAAGAGTGGTGCTACGACTGGTATGACAGTTACTCTTCATCTGCTCAGACAGACCCTACTGGCCCTACATCTGGCTCTGACCGTGTGATTCGGGGCGGTAACTGGTACGACGGAGCTTGGCTCTGCCGCTGTGCCCTCCGCATCCACGACACGCCGTTTGAACGCTACGACGACAGGTTGGGTTTTCGTCTGGCCCTGTAGTCCTTTCAAAAATGAAGAAAGAGAAAGAATATGCAAATATGAGTGGGGCATGATGAGGACGGCGGGGTGTGCCGGAGGCCACCCAAGCAGCCTCATCACTGCCCACGAATCAATAAATACCGGCGAAGCCGGTCGAAAATGGCGAAATGATTGTACTAAACCTCAAATCCCAATTCCCTTGCCATCTGCTTGATGACATTCAGGCGGACGGTGGAGGCATCTTCCTTGTCGTAGATGGTGAGGAGGGCGATGCGCCCTTCATGCTCAGCAACGATGGCATTGGCAGTGATGACGCGGGCACTGCCAGACTTGCCGCGTCCCTTGGAGGTTATGGCCATACGGATTTTGCGGATGCCGGGAGAGAGCTCGGCACCTTGGTAGGGATTCTTTTGAAGAGAATCTATGAAATCTTCATAGTCGTCAGACAAGCTATGATAACGCTTAAGAAGGCGTTTGATGGATCTATCAAATTCCTTGTGCCTCGAGATTACGTAACTCATAGATTAATTCCTCTGCGGGCCGGAATTTGTCCGACTTCCCTGTTTCTAAATACTCCTTCCAGTCCTTCATGGCCTGGCAAATCTCTGCAGTCACGTCGCGCTTGGGCTCTTCTTCCTCTGCCTTATCCTCAACAGGCATCAGGCGGACGCTGCCGCGGCGAGACTTCAGCACGACATGCTCGCCACGCAGGGCCATATCGAGAAACTTGGTCTGGTTGGCACGAAAATCACGGGTTGTTACAATGGTCATAGTTGTTCCTTTCTGAATTTAACGATGCAAAGTTACGAAGAAAAAACAAACAAACAAAATAAATCGGCAAAAACATATAGAAGATGAAAAAACAAATACTTGCTATTACCCTGTTGTTGATGCCTCTTGACATGATGGCTCAGAACTGGGACTATATCCGTGATTCTGGGGAATACTACTATGGCGTGGGGCATGGAGAAACGGAACGCGATGCCTCTGAACGGGCAATGGCGGAACTGGTGGGGATGATAGCCTCGCACGTGTCGAGCGAGTTCAACTATCTGATGCTACAAGAAAACGAGAACGGGAAACTGAACCACCAGTCGAAGGTGCTGAGTTGCATCAAGACCTACTCTACCTCGACGCTGACCAACGTAGAGAAATGGGTTGTCGGAGCAGAACCCGACGTGACTGTAAGACGATATATCAAGCGCACAGAACTGGAAAAGATTTATGCTGACCGCATAGCGAAAGCCAAAGATATGGTGAACATCGCCAAGGAGGCCTTGAAGAAGCGTAAGATAGACATGGCCCTGCAATACAACTACTGGGCCTACTCGCTGATACGCTCCGTGCAGCGGCCCAACGAAGTGAAGGACGATGAAGGCAGGGTGCTGGTGAACTGGCTGCCGTTGAAGATCAAAGACATATTGAGCGACATCCATGTACGCTTCGAGAAACGGGAGGGCGACAACGTTGACCTGCTGTTTGACTATCAAGGGCAGCCTGTGTCGAGCCTGGAGTTTAGCTATTCTGACGGCAGGGCGATATGTCAAGGCTCCGCCAAAGACGGACGAGGTATGTTAGAGATGGTGCATGGCTATGAGACAGACACCTACCATATCAGCATAGACTATGAATATGTGGGGCAGGCCCGTGGCGATGCGGAGATGCAGAGTGTGCTGGACGTCATCTCACAACGGGTATTCAGAGAGGCAGAGATAACAGTGAAGGCAAAAGGAGGAAAAAACCGTCAGGAAATGGCAGCAAGCAGTACGGGCGTCAACCTGCAACCGACAGCCAACCAAACTGTGACCAGAGCTGAGGACTATGCGGACATCGTGTTCGACATTGCAAAGGCTATCTCGCAGAAGAACTATTCAGCGGCTACCACGTATTTCACCCTTGAAGGATTGGAGATGTACAACAAGCTGATTTCTTATGGCAAAGGACGTGTGGTGGGTTCGCCGAATCTGAAATTTTTCAAGAGTACCAATGGCAATGTGGTGGCAAGAGGCATGCAGATGTCGTTCTCGTTCTATAAAGGAACAAAAAAGACATTCGTGGAGGATGTGGTGTTTACCTTCAACGCAGAAAAGAAGATTTGCAGCCTTGCTTTCGGCTTGGGCCAGGAGGCAGAGAATGACATTTTGTGTAAACATGCACCAGGATGGAAGGACGAGACACGCGAGTTGATTATGGAGTTCATGGAAAGCTATAAGACGGCCTACTGCTTAAAGCGCATTGACTATATCCGCGACATCTTTGCCGATGACGCTGTGATTATCATCGGTAATGTGGCAAAGCGCAGGGGAACAAGGAATGGACATGGAGAACGTCCCATCTCGTTAGAGGGGCAAGAGGTCATCCATTACAACAGATATACGAAAGATGAATACTTGAGGAACTTGAAACGGTGTTTCGACAAGAACGAATTCATCAACATCCGATTTACGAACAATGACATACAGTGGTTGGAGAAGTATGAAAAAGAGGAGCTGTTTGCCATCCAAATAGGACAGGAATACAACTCGACTACGTATGGCGACAAAGGATACCTGTTCCTGCTCGTCGATATGACCGACCACAACACGCCACAGATAAAGATTAGGACATGGCAACCCAACGAGGTTGCGATGGACAAGCTCTACAATGCAGGCGACTTCTATAATGAATAAGGTTTTGAGGACAAATAATGATAGCAAGAAAATAAGATTAACAACAGAACTAAAAAGTGTTACGAATTATGAAGAATCTGAAGTTTATGAGCGTCGTGCTGATGTTGGCCGTGTCGCTCGGAGTGACAGCACAGAGTGTGAGAACAGAAAAGATGAAGGAGGCCAAGAAGGAACTGAAGGAGAAGGCTTCGAAAGAAGCTCGCAAGGCGGCCAAGAAGTTTAAGAAAGACGGATGGGAGGTGACTCCGGGGCAACTGCCGTTGGAAAGACAGCTGGACCGTTCGTATATGCTGGAACTGCAGGTAGACGACGACCTGAAACCGCTCTTCGCGATGGGCGAGGCCATGAGCATCGGCGAGACTTATGATGCCGCCAAGATACAGGCTACGGAACTGGCACGTATGCAGATTGCCGGCAAAATCAGTTCGGAAGCCAAGGGTATCGTTGAAAATCTGGTTGCCAACAAACAGCTGGCAGCAGGCGAGGCTGCCTCCATCACCACTACGATGGTGGAGAACACTTCTATCTTCTCTGCGAAGTTAGGACAACTGACCGATGTCGTGGAGTGCTACCGCACGCTGGCCAACAAGAACAAGGAGGTCATGGTGCGACTCGCCACCAAGAGGTCTGCCATTCAGGAGATTGCAAAGACGGCCATCCGCGAGGAACTGGAAAAGCGGGGCGTTGAACTGAGCAAAGAGATGAAGGAATACCTCTCGGCACGCAAATGAGCGGACAGAAAGAATCATCCCGCCTGTTAGGCTATGTCATCGTCACCACGCTGACATTCTGTGTGTTGGGGGTCTATGCGTTGCTGGCCTTCAATCTGAAGGTGTTCAGCCCGATTGCCAAGGCTGCCAGCGACTACTCGTTTGAAGACTTCTACTACAAGATTTTAGGTTCCGTGGACGACGAAGACCTCAGCAATGTGGTGACGATTGTCGACGTGACAGAACTGACGAGTCGCAGCGAGCTGGCCGAACTCATGGCTACAGTTTCGGCTATGAAACCGAAAGTGATGGGCATAGACATCGTGTTTGAGGGTCTGAAGGAAGACTCTCTGGCAGACCACAAACTGATGGAAACGGCCGGGAAATGCCATAATGCCGTGTTTGCCTACAAACTGATAGACAGGACGGACGAAGCCGTACACTCGTTCTTCATGCCCGGCGACTCGCTGAAGGAGGGATTTGTCAACATGCCGCGTCAGCTGTACGGCGGACTGAAGCGCAGCCTGAATATAGGCAGAGTGCATCAGGGACAGCTTGTTCCTTCGTTTGTCAAGCAGGTGGCCGACGTGTATGCCGGCATAGAAACAGTGGCACTGGCCGACAAAGAACTGAGAATCAACTTCTCGCCACTGCGGTTCAGCGTCATCCCCTACCCGCTGGTGACCCAGCATCCGGAACTGATAGCCGACCGTGTAGTGCTGATAGGGGCTATGAAGGAAGAAACCGACATGCACTATACCCCACAGGGCAAGATGGCAGGCACGGAACTGCTGGCTTTTGCCGTCGAGACCTTACTACGGCAGAACAAGCTACTGGTAGCACCGGGGTGGATAGTGGCGATAACGTCGTTCGTGCTGGTACTGACGGTAGTCATATTGCGTGCCAAGTATCTGCGTTTTGCTGCTAAGATGCCCATCGTGCTGAAGACTATCATGACGATAGAACTGACCGTAGGCTTAGTGATGTTCATAATGATTGCCGCCATCGTATGGGTGGGATTCATGCTGTTCAGCCAGTATCATGTCAGCCTAAACCTGACCTATACGGTAGCAGCCATCGCCTTCATCTATACGTCGAACAATCTTTATGAAACAGTAAAAGGACAAATAACAAAAAAGAAAACATCATGAGTAATAATATCAAGAGAATCATCGTCACTCTCATGCTGACAAGCATTGTCATAACACTCAGCGCACAGGTCAAGAGACTGGTCGTGACGGGTGTCGAAGGAAAGGCTGAGTATGTGGCAAAAGGGCATAAGCATCCGCTACGGAGAGGAACAATTCTGACTGACGAATCGCTGCTATTCATCCCTTTCAACGGTGTGGTAACCATCATTGACGAACAAAACAACAAAGAGTACACCATCAAAACCATAGGATGGGTTCGGTGGGAAACAAACTGCAAGAAGCACGCAATACAGCACTGACACGTACCAAAAACTATGTAAACTCCGTGCTGGCGCAACTCAGGGGCAAAACGTCACCCAAAGCACAGTATGTGAGCGACCCTGCCACCATCACCCGCGAATATTATGCCGACTCTGCGCTGACCGTGACGGAACGTGCGAAGAAAGAGGAAACAAACCCGTTCCGGGCGGAGTTTGAGGCCTTTAAGAAACAGGCACGCAGGGAGTATGACGATTTCCGCAAGCAAGCACTGAGAGAATATGCAGACTTTGTCCGTCAGGCCTGGGCGGAGTTCAGGGCTGAGCCTGCTAAGGAGATGCCTAAAGAGGAGGAGATAGAACCCATGTTAGTGCCTGGTGTCGATGCCCAAACAGAATCGTGGTTCAGCAGACTGTTCGGAAGAAGAAAGTCGAAGAAAAAGAGAAAACAAGCAGTAGAGACTGTTCAGCAGCCCCATAAGGACAGCCAGCCCCTCAAATATAAAGAGGTGGTGAAAGCGGCACCTATTGACGTGCAGCCACAGCCACTGTCAGAAGTGAAGGAGATGCCTGAGGATGCGAACAGTTATGTCAGTTTTAAACTTTTTGGTACCGACTGCAAGGTACGCATGGGCGATAACTGTATGTTCACACTTCCTGGAGCATCGGCAGAGGATGTTGCAAATGCTATTGCACTGTTTGAGAAACCCCAGTTTGACAATCTGTTGTACGACTGTCTGAAAATGCGAAGAGAACACAAACTCTCAGACTGGGCATACTTACAGATGCTGATGGTGCTTACTAATTTGTTCTATGGCACCAATACAAACGAGTCTGTTCTCACTTTGGCCTTTCTCTATGGACAGTCGGGATACAAAATGCGTATTGCCACCAATGGCACCGAACTACAGATGCTGGTAGCCTGCAAGAACATTATCTATAATAAAAAATTCTACCACACAGATGGTGAAAACTATTATATGCTGGACGGACGCAACAATGACATCCTACAGATTTGTCCAGCCACATTCCCCAAAGAAAGCGCACTGTCGCTGCAAATCTCTGCTGAACAGGATTTGACAGCTGCCCCGACACCAGAACGAACTATCACATCGAAGATGGATGAGAGCTTCTCGTTTACAGTCAAGTCGAATAAAAACTATATGGACTTCTACGATACTTATCCATCTTCTTGCTATGATGACAACTTTATGACACGCTGGGCCATTTATGCAAACACACCATTAGAAAAGGGGCTACGCAGTCAGTTGTATCCAGCCATGCGTGAGAAGTTGCGGGGACTCTCCAAGCGTGATGCTGTACAGCAACTGCTCTACTGGGTGCAGACGGGTTTTCAGTATGGATATGATGACGAAATATGGGGTAACGACCGTGCCTTCTTTGGTGAAGAATCCATTTTCTATCCCTATTGCGACTGTGAAGACCGCTCCATCTTACTCTCCAGATTGGTGCGCGACTTGTTAGGGTTGAAGACGATTCTGATATATTATCCTGGACACTTGGCCATGGGTGTAGGTTTTGAACAGGACGAAGAAGGCGATTACATTATGCTGGATGGTCAGAAGTTCATTGTCTGCGACCCAACTTATATCCCCTCAAAGGTAGGTCAGACTATGCCACACATGAACAACGAGGAGGCTACTGTGATCCTACTGAATTAGGAATACTTGAGTGCCCTACATCTTCGTCAAATAATTCTCTCCGCACTCGATTTTCCACCATATTCTCTTGCTTTTATGCAGAATTATGGTTATCTTTGCAGCAACGTTAGAGAAAGAAATTTTACAGATTACAAACTACTCATGAATAAAAAGGGATTACATATCAACAAAGAAGCCATTGGCGAGATGATACGCTTCAGCGTGGTCGGTGTACTGATTACAGTCATACACTATGTGGTGTACTGGCTGCTACAATTGGTCATGAACATTAACATAGCCTGGACGGCAGGCTATATAGTGGGATTTATTGTAAACTATTACTTGAGTGCCCGTTACATCTTCCGTGAAAAAACAACAGCAGAGAACGGGGCAGGATTCGGCGGAGCCCATCTGGTGAACTACTTTCTCCAGATGGGCCTCCTGAATTTCTTTGTATGGATGGGTCTGAGCGCGGAGATGGCTCCCGTGGGCGTTTATGCGGTATCCATCCCCGTCAACTTCCTTCTGGTCCGGTTCGTCTTCAAGCATTTCAAGCGCGAGAAAACAAAGGAAGAGGCAGCATAGCGCGGCCCCTTCCTTCATCATTACCCTACTCAATCTTACTCGTCAGGCAGGAACAGCGGGTCTTCGGGCATCACCATGACAGGCTTTTGCTCGTAGTCGCGCAACAGTTTCTCTGAGACATATTTCTTGTTGACCACAAGGCGGAACATATACTCGCGGAACCAGCGGGCCGTCATGATGAGACAACCCTGCTGCCCCCACTCCTTACCCCAGGAGTTTTCCACCTTCCACTTGAGGGGATTGCCATCACGGTCGAGGTCGACAGCAGTCAGCGTCATGGCATGCGTAGAACCACTGTCAAAAGTTGAGATGCGCTGAGCCTTGTCCATCGTAAAGGTAGTTCCAAAGAGAGACGCATAGTCGAAGTTCTCAAGGTCAGCATAGCCGCGCTTGCGGTCAAGTTGCTTACCTACGTCATAGCTGCTGTAAAGTTTACGTCCGTCCTTCAGAGAGGCAATGGCAAGAGTCTCGATGTCCTCCATCGGCAGGTTGAGGTATTTCCAATTGTGACCATCGTAGGTGTGTCGGTCGTACTCTACCTCATAGGTCTTATAATACTCACGACGCGGATCGTTCATCACCATGATGAAAGTTCCATTAAGCGGACCGCCTACCATCTCCTGATAGAACTCTTTGGGAGTATATTTCCTTGGGGCACTTACAGCCTTGCCGCTCTTGTCGCGGAAAGCGTATGTAAACTCCTAGACAGGCTCGCCAAGTGTAATGACAAGCATGTGATAGATTTCGCCGAGCATCTGTGTCTTGCGTTGCAGAATGTCCTTGGCTTTCTTACCGCTCGCCACCATCTGTCGCAGTTCAAGTCCTTGCTCACGTAACTTCGATTTGATGATGGCCGACATCTTGGAGGTGTTGTCGGCAGAATAGGTTTCCGGCTGAACGGCAGAAGGGACGAGTCCATATTTCTCTGCCAGGTCTGCCACACCACAGAAAGTGCCGCCATCGTTGAGCGGATAGTGGAAAAAGAACTGAACCCGCTGGTTGTCAATAGGCTCCTTGGCAGTGTCAATAACACCCTGCAGCATGAGATTGGCTTTCTCGAGCTGATCCCA
>Ga0247611_10004659_pt1 | contig 18813 bp, 30 predicted proteins | sample 177DNAGHGhighgp2_FD_192422 | JGI IMG/M metagenome (GOLD analysis project Ga0247611, IMG submission 192422) | Sheep rumen microbial communities from Palmerston North, Manawatu-Wanganui, New Zealand - 1770 DNA GHGhigh gp2 | ecosystem: Host-associated > Mammals > Digestive system > Stomach > Rumen... | reverse complement strand
AGCCTTAGGGTCCCGATACACATACATCGGGTACTGAGAGTATTCTCGACGAATCTTTTCTGCTTCAGGACTCCAGTATTCTGTATCAGGCCAGATTAGACCGATGATAGCTTTCTTGGTTCCTTCCTTTTTAGTTGCTTCTGGATGTGCTTCTTTCCGCTTAGCAAATTCTTCTTCGGTTTCGTCTACGAATGATTTCTTCTCAGTGCTAGGGAAGAAAGCACGCTCTTCTGCTTCGAACGCAGTTGAAGTGAGCATCTTCTGAATAAGCCTCGGTAGTTTCTCAAATGAATATTCTGGGGTTAATTCACCGCCAATAGTCCATTCGCCTGCTTGTTCGTCGAATGAAAATCCAGGAGGTGGATTGTCAACCATCTGGTAAAACACATCCAGGAATTGGTCTAACGGCGGGTTGCCTTCTCCTGTAGAGCACACTTCAATCTCTTCTGGTGAAGTATCTGTCGAGTAGCTGTACCCGTCAGGGTCATCCTCGAGTGCTGTGATAGTGAGCGTGAAGTAATGATTAGATGTGTTGTACTGATATGGCATCAGTTTAGCCACATTGGATAGCTTTTCTGCTGAAAAGACAACACCGTATCTCCACGCACCGGTATCCTTACCTTGATGTGGCATAATCGACGGGTTGCGAGTGAGTGACACGAAAGCCATCTCAGGATGCTCTGCGTATTGCTTACTTACTCGGTTCTTCAACTTCTGGTCATTAGGGTCTAAGTGACGCATATGCGACTCGTAATTGCTACTGGTTCGGAGTCCATTCTGCAATATCGAGTAGATGGTCTTGATGTTCGGCGCAAAATGATATAGCACGCCAGACTTGGAAGAATTAAGTTTTAACCTAATCATAGGGTAACCTCCTTCATAATATTTATCTATTATATTGCCAGGAAAAACGATGTCTAGGATTTTGTGCAGAACCTGTGCTGCTAGAAAACCGGGAATTTCAGGAATAGGTAATCAGGAAATCGCAAAAGCAAAAGCAACCTGCTTCTGACCTGGTGATGTAGCAGGAAGGTGGGGAGCTGGGTGCTGGGAGTGGGAATCTAGGGCATAGGACCGAAGCCTAGGAGCTGGGACCGGGAGGTAAGGGTTAGGAGCACCTAGCTGAACACGAGTGCTGATGTCTAGAATTTTGTGCGAAATGGGTGCTGGTGGAAAAACGTAAAATGCGGAACCGTAGTATCGGAATACCGTTGAAAGGTATTTCGAAACCGGTATTTTCGGGCGGTTTTGCTGGGATATATCCGGTTAAAAATTCGGTATCTGCTGCTAGATGTGTTATATAACATAGCTAGCACATATACTCGAAGCTCTTTCAGCCTAAAAGAAAGGGGCTGCTAACCGCAGCCCTGCTGGCTTAGTCTGGGTAGCCAGCGTCGCGACGAGCCAAAGTCCACGCCTTGTGCTGTTCGAGGTCCTGAATAGGGCTCGGGCCGTGGGTGTTGACACTTTCGGCATTTACGACGTTCGCTTCTGCACATTCCAGGCAGATGTCAAAAAGTTTCTGGTCGGAGTCACGCTTCCAGCACAGGCGAACATTGATTGAGGTAGTGTCGCCACAGCAAGCACACTTCGGTTTGATGTTAATAAGATTTGTTCTAGCCATAATGTACCTCCCTAAGTACGTTGTCCTATTTAGGACTTGTTTTATTGTATCTATATTATAACACAGCTGTCTCAAGCATAAAGAAGTTCCGTCTCGTAGTTGTGCAGTACATATTTTCTAAATGTAGCTGCGTTACCCATCTTGTCTTCCTTCGTTGCTCTGCTCCAAATCTCAGCCAAAGTGGCTGGCTCAGCAAACTGCTCTGCTTCTCCATCTCTCCAGCACTTGCAAGCTTCGTAAAGCTTCTGTGGTGTGCAAGTCCAACCTTTATACTTTCTACGTACCTTTGCCATACTTTGTACCTCCTGTAAGTTACCCATTGGGACTTGTTTTATTGTACCACTATTATAACACAGCACAGTGCGTAGCACGAAGTTTGCTACGCCTACCTCAGGGCTTCGAGTCCTACCGCAGCACACCTTCTAAAGTCCAACCAGACTCAGCATAAGAACTCGAAGCACTAAGCTGCCTATACCAACACCACGCATGCTAACGCACGCTAACGGTTCCTTTTAGGCATATACTTGTATGCCTGTATCCGGTTACCGTTAGCGTGCGTTGTGCTGCTACGTGTTGCTTTTAGCGTTTACGAGCTCGTTGCTCAGATAAGTGGCATCCTCCACCAAGCGCTATCCTCCTTGAACTCGGTTGGGACTGCTCCGTTCGAGTCCAGAATGTAGAATGCAAGCTGTGCTGCCTGCTGCATTACCGTGGGGTGCATCGAGCCCCTGACTACTCTCAGGCTTACTTCCTTGAGGATTCCTTCCTGTCCCTCTTCGAGTCCCAAACCAGAAGCGATGAGCTTCTTTGCCAGCTCAATGCTCTTCTCGTCTCGACCGTCTGGGTAACGCTGTGCCATTGCCAGCACAAAGGCTACGCTGAAGTTGTAGGCTTCCTCACCTGCCTGTGCGTCTTCGATTGCCTGCGCGATTTCTGGAACACGTCTTGCAAATCCAAAGCTGTTTGCTTCGCTGTCAAGCTCCTTGGTTGCCAGGGCATAAGCTTTTGCCTTAAGACATTCGATAAACTTTTCCATATCTATACCTCCTAAATGTTGTTCGGTTGGGTAAGCATTGCTCTCACTATTGCGAGAACTCGGACTGTGATTTTTGTGACCTACGCTACAACGCAGTCGTCCTACCCAACACTGTTTGTTTTATTGTATCTATATTATAACACGCAATGGTGTTTGAAACGAAGTTCTAAAACTTAGAACAGAACTGTGAAAAAATTCCAAGCGGCATACACCGGGTGCGCTTCGGTGTTATGCAGCACGATGTTGCAGTAGGACAACGCTACCCAAGCAACAAATGCCAGGTTACAAGTTATGTACACGCACAGTGCCAGTCTATCCCCTCTGAACCGTCTTGTTCTCTCCATCTTATCTACCTCCGGGATTAGTAAGACTCCTTGGTGTAAAGGAGTGCAGGTCCTAAAATGATTGCTACTACCAGAATTGCTATACCCATACTTGTACCTCCTAAGTACTCTTTGTTTCCATTGTTTGTTTTACTGTATCTATATTATAACATATCTAGAGTAGCATTCCGAAGTTTGGAGTTACCAATTCAAACCATAACTAAAGACGTACCGGTGTGGTACGCCTTTAGTTTGCTGTGGTTCTGCTGTTGTTTTGCTTGAGGTATACCGTGTGGTAGTATAATTATACATCGTGAACTACCACGGTATATGCGTTAGCGTGCTGTGACCTTACTCACGGTGACCCATGAACTTCTCGATGAGCGGGTCTTCCAGATGAGCCCACTCAGACTCCGTGTAGTCCCGGACCATCAAGGTAACCGCTTCTTCTTCTGAACAACCGAACTTATTGCGGTACTCTGTTATCTTGCCAAGCCATACTGCGTGTCCGTAGCGGTTGTGGATGTAATCGGCACTACCGAAGTAAGCAGCCATTGCTTTCTCTGCACGCATCTTGGCAATGCTGGTGTGTACACGCTCAGCAGCTCGTTCTTTATTTCGCTTTATATCGTGAGGACCCAGAGGAGTAGAAGGTTTAGGGGCATAGGTAGTTGCGGAATGATAGCCTGAAGACTCTTCTAACTTCCGTCTCCGTTCTTCCTTCTCCAGCCTCTCTCGCTCTTTACGCTGAGCTTCGACTATTGCTCGAGCTTGTATCTCAGCAGCACGCTCAGCGTTTCGTATCTCTTCGTGACTCCACTGATAGCCGTGTGGCATAATTATCCCTCCTTTAATTCGTACCAGTCTGGGTTGTAGCATCCGCCCATGGTGTTGTGCGCAGCATTGTTAAGAGCACTCACGAGACCTTTGCCGGACTTCGGGTTGGTGTTAACCTTGCGGCAGCCTTTCTCGTGCTGCCAGGACGCACCACTTTCGAGTGTGTAGCCGAACACATTGTTGATAAGGTGCTCCAGAGTACCTGTATACTCGGTTTCCCTTCCTCTGTGGTGACAGATAACGGTGTATTCTTTCTTCTGTGCCATATAAGCCCTCCTCTACGCTCTGGGTTGTGTTTTATTGTATCTACATTATAACATATTGCAAGTGTGAGTACGAAGTTATTCTTCGTACTCTTCCTTGATGTAGCAGTATTCGACTTTCCAGCTGTCAGGCACGAACTGCTCCAGTCTTATGTTACTGTCGTCGCCTGCTAAACTGCTGGCAAAGATTGACCTGCCTATGTTCGACGGGATGAAGAACTTATTGTGGTTGGTGAACGCATAGCTACGTGACTCCAGGCTGTACTCCTGCTTGAAGCTATCTGGTGAGATAACTGCGACCATTACGCACGTAGCAGGCTTACCGCCCTTAGTCTGAATGTCGTGCTTCTTGTTAAACTCGACGAGGTATTTAACTGCTTCCTGCCAGGACATTCTGTTCTTATCCATATCTTAACCCTCCATGATGTACTGTGCGGCAGTAACTGCCTTTTTGATTTCGAGTGCGAGACGCTTTGCCTGCGTAATCTGCTTCGTGGACAACTCCCAGCCCTGCTGTACATAGTAGGCGAACGAGTAGATGTATGCGTAGCCCTGGAAGCAATGACCCAGCGGGCCTCTGCCCTTCGGGATGTACACCTTCTTAAGGTCGTCCAGGAGTTCCTGCTCGGAAGCGTACACACTATCCCAAGCAACGGACTTGTAGCTGTGAGCCGGGATGAACTGTGCCTCTACCTTCTTGCAGGCTTCAAAGGCTGCCATGTCGTTAAACTTCTTTCCATCTTTAAGAGTTATCATACCTGCTACCTCCTTGTGGTCTAGGGCTTGTTTTATTGTATCTATATTATAACATATCTACACCAGCATTACGAAGTTTCCAGAACCGTGACGCCGCAGCAAGAGCCCTGGGCTCTCCGCCCAGGGCTCTTGACTTCGACTTAGGAGGTCGGGTGTTGGTTAGATTACTCTTCTACTTCGAACGGGTCCTCTACCTCGTCCTCTGCAGGAGCTTCGGCTGCTGCTTTCTCGGCTTCCTTAGCAGCCTTTGCTGCTGCCTTGTCTGCTGCTTCCTTTGCCTTCGCTTCGGCCTTGGCAATTGCCTCCGGGTTGTCCCATCTGCCTTCGAGTGTGCCAGCATCAACCTGAGTGATGATGTTTGTAAACTGCTCCAGTACGGTTGCTGCCTTGTCTGCTATTTCGAGTCCGGTTGTCTTAGCGTAGCGAGCAGTGAAGTCTGCGATTGTGCTTGCCATTCCTCTGAGAGGAGCGCCTGCTTCGACAAATGCTCTGACGTTACGCATATCGACGAGGTTTACGAATTTGTTCTCGTTGGTTGCTTTAAGCACTGTCTTAGGGTCCTCGCCCGCTGCTACGGTAATAACGTCCCAGAACATAGCGTCGTTCTTGTTGCGAGTTGCTGTAATGTACAGCATTTCTCTGTCCTCTTCTGCCGGGATAATTACGTCGTTGAACTTCGGAAGTGTTACCTCAGGAGCCTGAGCCTCTGTGTTTTCGATTGTCTCTGCAATAATGTTCTCGTTAGCCATATTAGCATCCTCCTTAACAGTCTCGTTGATAGCCTCTACGTTCTGAACCATATTCTCGTTTGCCATAATCTTTTCCTCCTATACCTTATCGGTTTGTGTTTTATTGTGCTTACATTATAACACACGCTGGTGTCGTCTACGAAGTTTTACATTAGTGACCCCTCCTGCTAAACCGGTCAAAGTCTCTGCCTACCTGTCGCTTCGTTTCGTCCAGCTGGTCGTCAATCATCTTAAGAATGACTTCCTGCACAATGCGGCATATTTCGACGTTGGTAGGTTTATGACCTAAGGCTGTCTCTATCACATCCCTTGCTGGGATTCTTCGGGTGACACCTTCTATTGTGCAGGACATTGAAGTGTCTGGCTTTTGCTCAAAGAAGACGTCCTTGCCATGCTCCTTGCTATACATATAGTACGTTAAGGTGCCTCTAGTAAATGCTGCTTTTCTTATTACAAAGCCCATCGACTTCTCAAAGAAGGTTTTGAGCTGCGTGTCCTTTTCTGTTACATTTCCCATGCTGTACCCTCCTTACCGGGTTGTGTTTTATTGTGCTTACATTATAACATTTCATGATTAAGGAAACGAAGTTTCATTTACCGCAATCTCTGTGCTGCACACTGCTTGAGGTACTATTATACAGTAAAGCTACCGCGGTTGTGCAGTGGTTTTGCTTGAGGTAATGCGGTTACCGGTAAAATTATACACCGCATAACACCACGTGGTATACCGTAGCGTGCTGTGTTCACGGTGAATACCGACAGATATTAGCTCTCTGTGAGAGCTTCGAGTTCTACTCCGAAAATGTGTTATATAACACATTTCAAGATTTTTACCGAAGTTCTGGTAACCAAAGGTAAAGGCGAGCTTCGAGCTCGCCCCTTCCTTAAATATAAAATGCAACGTAACCCAAATGCCTACTACCACTTACACCTGTCTTAACTTCTACTTCCTTGTTATAGTTCTCCTTAATGTAGTCTACTACCTCCTGTACTTCGTTGTCCTCAATACGTGCCCAGGATACCTGCTGTACCTTTAACCTGCTCCTGTCCTTTAACTTACCTGTGTAAATAATAAGTCCCTTGTACCTCTCCTCACCTATTACTACCTTTAATGCCTGTCTTACAATACCTGTGCCTGTAATTACCTTACCCATAAACTGTACCTCCTAAGTACTCTTTGTTTCCATTGTTTGTTTTATTGTATCTATATTATAACATATTTAGGCTACTGTTCCGAAGTTTAGCAGCCCTCCCGTAGGAGGGCTAACTTCGTTAGCCCTGTGCCTTAACCTTTCTGTATGCCTTTTGCGCTGCGTTGTACTCAAAGCTACCCTCCCCTTGTACATTCCACCTGTATGCTCTATTTTCGCCCTCGCCGTGGCTCTCGTCCCATACGTCTGTTACCAGGTATGTGTGCTTCGTGTTGCGTCCGCCGTAGCCCAGTACACCACGTACTACATACGCCATGTCCCAGTATACGCCCTCGTCTGCCAGTGCTTCTGCCAGTTCCTCCTTAACCAGTACACAACCCAAAAACTCAAAGCCGTCGTTCTCAAATGTCTGCACCAACTGCCTGTCGCTCTCCTGCCACTTCTCGTCGTAGTCGTCACCAAACAGTTTTGCTGTCTCCTCCAGTGTGTACACCTTTGTTAAGTCAAAAAACTTACCACATGCTACTCTACCAATTTTAACGTTCTTACCCATAAACTGTACCTCCTAAGTACTCTTTATTTCCATTGTTTGTTTTACTGTAACTATATTATAACATATTTGGGTTACTGTTCCGAAGTTAATTTACCGTAGACAGTAAGGTACAGCATAACTCGAATTTCTGGGATTCCACAAACGTGCGGAAATTCGAGTTCTTCTGCATAATTGTTATAGCATAAGTATACAGCACAACGGGACAGGACAGACAAAGAACAGAGATAACGAAGTACAGAAAGCACGGTAGAAGTGAAACAAAGAAACGCAAACATAGGGCTAACAAAGAACTTCGTTAGCCCTAGATAAAATCCTACATAATTATGGCACAGAAAACGTGAAGAATAAGGAGATAGTAGCATGGAACAGTAAGAAGAACAAGAAGATAGTAGGCCTCCTACTACTATCTCTTTGCAGGCTTCCTGTGCCGCTTTCGAAACAAAGACAACCGTTTACGGTATGGAGTTACATCAACATCGATGAATCGAATCGGTTCTTGCATAACTTCCGGTTTCGGTTCTGGTTGGGATTCTACCTGGGGAAGGTCAGCAGGCACAGAACCGATGCGGATTAGCTCACCAGCTGTACCAACTACTTCAGGCAGCCAAGATGAGAACGTAACCAGGTCCTTTGCCGACTCCCACACGCGGTATACCTTATCTGGTTTGATTGATTCTTTTCCTTTCATGGTTTCCTCCTCTAGCTCAATCCGTAGTGAACTTCTGATTATGGGTCCGGTGGCGCTGCTGCTACCCTTTTGAGCAGCTGAGTGAAATCGACACCGAACTCAGTTTCGATATGCTTTCTGATATCAACTGCATTGTAAGGCTGCAACCAAGGCATAGATTCTGGTATATCGCACAGCCACAGCATATTTTCGAACAGCTTCTGCTGTCTACCCTTCTTCCAGCCCTGCCCCATCTCGAGTGCGTACATCACGAATGCCATTCCTTGAATTGCACCTTCGAGTGTTGCTTCCTGATAACGCTGACTGAACTCATCCTGGAGCTTAGCCGATGCTATCTGCTTCAGCTGCTCCACTGTCTGTATTCTAGCTTTCATCGAGTACCTCCTCTACTTCGTAAATGCGAACATCGTCGTTGAGCTTAAAGCGGTCTCTTACCAGCATGCCGACAGCTTCGATGCTCGGGGCGAGGATGATTCCCTCACCCGTCTGCCCGTTGCGGAGCGTATATCTGAATTTGAATTTCTTCACTTCGGCACCTCCTTAATAGCCCACGCGGATTCTGACAACACGGTCGCTCGACACCTTTCTGATGCCACGCTCTGCCAGGTAGTCCATGAGCTTGTCGAGTGCGACATAGCGGGACTCCTTAATGTCGTAATCGCACAGGTCCTCACCTGACTCTCTGTGAGCTTCGTAGCTTACGAACACACCCAGAGTGACCGAGTCATCTGGGTAACGGAGCTCTCGGATTTGACCGAGCGTCACTTTCTTGTAGTTTGCAATAGAGCCCCAAGCTCCTTCGTATGCGCGAAACGCACTGGGGCTTGCGACAGCGGTGATGTCAATCTCTGCGAGCTTAGAAACGACGTCTGCTACGAGCTGAATGTTCTTATCCATATTATACCTCCTAAGTATCTGGGACTTGTTTTATTGTACCTTAATTATACACGATTTCGGTAGTGGTTCACGAAGTTTCACGGCCCTACGATAAGACCGGTGAAACCTCCCACCTGACTGCGAGCTTCTCTGATTGCGTCGGCTTTCGCCTGAGAGTAGGTACCGGATTTAATAATCGGTTCGTTGAAATCAGTACCGCGAGTGGACACGATGAAGAACGCCCAGGTTCCCTTGCCTCTAGGCTTGCAACCATGAACCTCTTCGTAAGTCTCTGTGAAAATCTCTATCTTTGCCATACGAGCACCTCCGTGTTTTATTGTACCTATAGTATAACACTTACCCGGTGGGAAGAACGAAGTTATTCCTCCCAGTACTCGGGGTCAACGAGCTCCTGTCCGAACAGGTTGTACCACTGCCCGCACTTCGGACAGCTGCACGCCCCCTGGTACTGGTCGTAGAGCTCGACGGTCTCACCGCACACGCACTTGCCCAGGGCATTGTCGGTCACCGTATACCTTCGAGTGGTGAACTCAGCGTACTGCTTGGTGAACCGCTCTCTGTGCGACATAGCGTAGTCGTAGTTGTCACGCTGTGCTCTACCCAGCTCCTCGTTGTTGCTGAACTGAATGTTGCCATTCGAGTCACAAGGGAAGCTGAAGCCGCAGCCCTCTTCGTCTGTGAATTCGATTCGGTAATCAAACTCAGTATGTGTGCCACGCTCTCTGATAATCTCTAACATATGTAATCATCCTCCTCTTCGATAACGTTGCCGAACTCGTCTCGCTCGATACCGTCTTCTTCTTCGTAGCCGATAATGTAGAAGAACACCTCTTCAGCTTCTTCCTGAGTGAGGTCGTAATCGACCTGAAGCTGCGTAACGGTTGCACCTTCGTCTGAACCGTCCCAGCCTTCTTCCTCATACAGGAGGCGAGCTGCTTCCTTCGCATTGTTAAACTGGCAGAGCTTCTTAATGTCGTTCTGTACCATACCTATGACCTCCTTACTATATACCCATTCTGTGCTTCTGGTAAATATCCAGGATGTGTGCTTTGTACTCCTCTTTAAACCAATTCGGAGCTTCGGGGTCGTGCAGCGTCTTCCACTGTTCTGCTATATTCGCTGCGAAATCTCCAGCTGTCTCTCTAAGTACAGCATAATGGTATTTGACTGCCTTGTATAATAACACCTTGTCTACGTTCATACCCTACCTCCTTGTGGTCTGGGACTTGTTTTATTGTATCTATATTATAACACAGCTGCGGTTGAGTTACGAAGTTACTCTGCTTCGTATTCCAGTGCGAGTTTGTAGTTGCGCAGTACAAGCCTTCTAAATGTTCGACCATTCTGGTCCTGCTGCACAGCTCTGTGCCAAACCTGTGCTAAGTTAGCAGGCTCTGCATAGCACCTCGCTTCTTCGTTTGCCCACTGCTTGCAGGCTCTATATAAAGCTACCGGGTTACCTATATTTCTCTTCTTCTTGCGCATACGTACCTCCTGCCCATCTGGGACTTGTTTTATTGTATCTATATTATAACACATCAGAAGTAGCATTCCGAAGTTCATAATACACCGGTAGTGTGGTTTACACGAGTACACAGCATCATAAAAATACACAGCACGCTAACGCATGCTGTGGGTTCTGTGTCGTTGATATGTAATTATACACCGTGCACAACCACGTGGTATACCACGGTTTGCGAGGTGATGCTTTCGCAGTAATGGTGCTCTTCAGAGCTTCGAGTTCTGCTGCCGAACGCCTTCTATTTCTTAACCACAGGTGCTGGTGGAACTCGAATTAAGGCAGTTGATAAGACAAGGGCTCTTTCGAGCCCTTATGGTTACGATTAAGCCTGATGGTCTTCTACCCACTCTTCGACTATCTCACGCAGTGCTTCGTCAGAATAGTCAGCTATATTGTCACCAACATCCTGAGCACATTCGACGAGGAAATTGATTTCGTCGTCAGCTAACGTGTAGCCGCTGCGGTCAGCGTACTCGCGCATCTTCTTGTAGACTTCTTCGTAGGCTTCGCACTCGGCTTCTTCTTCTCTTTCGGAACGGTATTCCTTAGCGAATGCTTCGATTGAGGACGGACCGCCACCCAGGTCAAAGTCGCTACCGCCGTTATCGTACCAGTCCTCGAACTGAGCGTCGAGCTCTTCGACTGACTTGTTGAATTCCTTTGCCAGCCCGTTGAGCATTACATCAAGGTCCTGTACCCACTTTTTAGCTTCCTTAAGCATATTCCTACCTCCTAATGGTCTGTTGTTTGTTTTACTGTACCTATATTATAACACAGCAAGGATGCGGCTACGAAGTTTCAAGCAAGGTGGGGCCTTGCAGCCCCTGCCCTGCTATGTTCGACTGGATTACTCTGTTACGTCTTCGGGATTAATTTCTTCCTCGGGCTCTTCGGTTGTTACTTTCTTGATGCCACCTACGTTCTCCTCAGGAGCTTCCTCCTTCTCTGGTTCAGGGCGTACCCACTCACCGTTGTTCTCGCCGTTCTCGACTGCTGTGAGAATAGTGCCGAACACTTCGAGTGCCACTGCTACACGCTCGCCCTTGGTGTCGGTTACCTTGCAGTAACGGTTGTACACGTCGGACACGGTACTTGCTGTGCCACGTACTGCCTTATGCTCTTCGACACACTTGGCAATGATGTCCAGGTCGATGTAGGAGATGAACTTATCGTTGCCGATAATTTCGGCAGCCTTGGTTGGAAGCTCGATTGCGCAGCCCTTAACCTTCTGGGTTGCATCGTCGTCGTTGACCTCGATAACGTTCCAAGCGAGCTTCGTGTTCTTGCCACGGGATGCGGTTACGAGAAGCATCTGCTTCGGGCCTGCTGGAACTGCGACTTCCTCGATTGTCTCTGCGGTTGTATTAACAGTGTTCTCTGCCATGGTAACATCCTCCTTGATAACGTTTACAGTATTCTCGATTGCCTGTGTGTTCTTCTTTGTGTTCTTCTTAGCCATAGTCTGTACCTCCTAAGTACTCTTTGGTTGTGCCTGTTAGGCGTTGTTTGTTTTACTGTACCTATATTATAACACACCCAGGTGTTACATACGAAGTTAATTATCTACCCTTGTCGGGTATTGGCTCTGTGGGCTCCTCCCAGATTGGCATTCTCTTCGCCTTCTTGCCTGGTCTGTACTTCTGAACCAGTGTGTCTACCATATTGTTAATAATAACAGAGGTAACACCAGCTACACGGGCCAGGGACGCCTTCGAGAAGCTATGTATGTCTATCCCATAGTCCTTCTTAATATTTTCGGCATTAACCTGCCAGAAATGTATCTCAGACCTAATGGTTACACGGCATATAAGGTCACGCCAATTAGCATCGTATGCTACGGTACGTTCTGCGTACTCCAGGTCGTTCTCTTTATACAGGTTAATAGTTAGCTCTGCTAAAGCCTGCTCCTTTTCGGTCATACACTATACCTCCTTTGTGTTTCTGTTGTTGTGTTTACTGTATCTATATTATAACATATCCGAGGTGCGGTTCCGAAGTTCTTAATCATCACGCATGCTGGTGTATGCGGTGTGGTTGTGCAGGTGTATAGTTATACGCCCGAGGTGTAGTACCTCGCTTTGCGTGTAGCGTGCGTGTGGTATGCTTGCGGCATGGCGGTGTATGCGATGTAAGAATCGTATATAACTATAAAGCCGCCCGCAGGGCAATGCGTCGCAGACAGTCGTGGAACAGGCGGTAAAGGTGGGGGTTGTCGAAGACAAGAGGCACAAGGACAGTCCCGCAACGAAGTGAAGGACAGCAGACGATTAGTCGAATGGCCTGGGGCCGAATCCGATAATATATGTTCAGCCCCGAAAACGAAGTGAGAGGTACGATAGACAGAATGTGTATCGGTAGGCGTAGTCGAAACGAAGCCGGCGAACATATATTATATTGTGAGGTAAACATTTCTTGAGAATTAAAAATCTTGTACGAAAGCAGGAGCTTCGAGTAGGAATGCTTTGTACAATCTACACAAATTCACCGGAAAACCACAACAAAACCCATCGAAGTGAGGGTCTGTACTTCGATGGGTTTCGCTACCCGTGTGAGCTTTACGCATTTTCTATTCTATGTGGAACAGTCGTCAAGGTTGGGGGTTAGTAGTTGTTGCTACTATACTCATTATAATGTATAGCGGCTTGAAAGTCAAGACTTTTTCTACAATTTCGTATGAATATACAAGAACGAGTACGCACAGTAGTGAACACTTGTATATAATTTTTAATTCTATCACCGCCAAAACAGACGCCCGCAGGCGCCTGCTTCGGTATATGTGAGCTTAGGAGATAAGGAATTATCTGAATGATTCGATGATGAATCTTGGTGAGTTACGTGGCAGTCTAGCGTTGCTCTGCAGAAGTCTGCCATATTCGTCTTTGAGGTCAACGTAGACACAGCGAGCAGTTACGCCGACGATGATACCTGTGTAGGTGTTCGCTCCTTCGCGAATTAAAATCTTGTGGTGCATAGCAGTACCAGTTTCGAGTGCCTGCTTGAACTTGTCCCAGTACACCTGCTCCTGTCTCTGTTCACGCTCTTGGATGGCGTCGTACTCCAGTTTCGACGGTCTTGAGTAGAACGAAGGCGGGGTGACTATTCTGCCGAATAGTTCGACAGGAGCTTCTTCCTTGGCAACGTAATCCTGTGCGAGATTGACAACGTCGTCGAGTATAAGATCGAGTGGTCTGCCAAGGTATCCCTGGGTATCTGGTGAATTGTAGAAAGCGCAGAGCTTCGACACAAGCACTTTGGTGAGTTTATTCAGGTCAGCTGAAGTTGGCGGGTCGCACTTCAGCGTATACTGAATACAAGCAATCTTCGGTCTCAGTGTGAGACCCTTAGCGTATCTGGTCGCCATGATGTTGAGCGTGTGATGCACTGCCATGAACGCAGCAACACGTTCGATAGTCCATTCCTCGTCTGCGACGAGCTTGTCTGCGGTGTGACGGATAAATGTGAAACCCTTCTGTGTAATAGTCCAGAATTCAGCCATATGCTGTACCTCCTATATGTGAATGTGAGTTGTGTTTACTGTATCTATAGTATAACACGACACAAGGCTTAATTACGAAGTTCTACATTTCGCACTGCTTAAATGCATGACAAGCAAACGTATAAACGTTAACGCACGACAAGCAAAACTGCGCAGTTCGAGGTGATTTTCACCTTCGAGTTAGTCTCTTCCGTACCCCTGCTGGTGCATGAGGTTGACGTACAGAGCTTCCTCGTCGCGGTCACAGATGGCTTCGATAAGGCGGTCTGTGAACTCCCGGAGGTCTCCTTCTTTGGACATATCGTCCAGCCCTGTGCGTCTTTCGACATGGTCGACAACATCGTCGGGGTGGTATTTGTGGAAGACCTCTACTGCTTCGGTTTCGCTGTTAGCGTAGCAAATGCAGAAATCTTCGTCAGTGCAGGAACCGTCCTGCTGGTAGTATACACGATAACGCATACCTAGACCTCCTTATACGTTCGACACGTTGGTTAGGGCAGGGCCCGCATCATTTGATGCGGACCGTGTCGTAAGTGGTTTCTTTGGTGAACTTGGCGGCAATCTTCGGGTGAGCTTCTGCGAGCGCCTTGGCATCAACCGACTTGCGAGTTGCGGTTGTAATGGACACGCTGTGGTCGCCTGCGACGTAGGTGCGAGCTTCGGTGCCGTTAGCGAGCTCCTTGAGCTCTGCCTTGAGAGCGTCTGCCTCCTTCGATGCTTCCTTGATGAGTGCCTGGAGCTCCAGGTAACGCTCGATTTTGGTCTCTGCCTGTGCCTTTGTAATCTTTGCCATAATACTACCTCCTAAGTAGTGGGGCCCCGTTGGGCGTTGTTTGTTTTACTGTACCTATATTATAACACATACTGGTGCGCAGTACGAAGTTGTGATTCATGATGTACCGCTTATTTGCGGTACACCTTGTCCTTGTGAGCTTCGATAAAGGCCTCGAGGTCCTTGATAGTCTTGAGCCTGTCGTAGTTCTGTCTGCGGTCCTCGTCGTCCTTATACTTGCCTTCGAAATCCCAGTTACCTTCTTTGTCGGTGACGTCCCAATACCTGTAAGCCGGTGTGAAGCTTCGGAACAGAACCGGGCATCCGTTCGGGCTGTATCCCTCGTCAGTTTCGAGTTCGGTGTGTGCCCACATACCGTTAGCACAGCCAGTAGCTCCAACCTTGAAGCATACATAGCCTGTGTAGCCGAGTTTGATAGCTTCTTTAAGGAACTGACGCATATCTCGGAGATTCGACTTGCTCAGGTACTCAGGCCACCAGTCAAATATGCTGAGGTCGACGTAGACACGGTCGATGGGGAATCTTCTCAGCGGATTATCCAGGTACTGTTCGACACGCTTGAGGACCTCTGCTGCGGTATTTCTCTGCTTATCCATATACATACCTCCTAAGTGGTTATCGGGCTTTACGTTTACTGTACCTATATTATAACATACTGCGGTTGACATTGCGAAGTTCATCGCATGGGGCTCAATGCCCCATTGCGGTTACGATAGCTTCGGCGCATCTGCGCATGAAGTCGTTGCCGACGAGGTTGTAGTGCTTCTGGTAAGGCTGCATCGGACCTTCGAGCCCGCATCCGTAGAATCCAGAAGTGCCCCATGCGAACACATCGTCTACCAGACCTGCGTGGTCTTCGAGAACCTTTTTTGCGTTGATATACTCCTCGTCGTCCTCTGCGTAGTCGTACAGGGTGTTTTCGTTACCGCCAATAAGTGAGCAAGCGGCATAGTAGAAATTCGTAAACACTTCCTTCTGACGTTCGGTTTCGCAGTTGAAATTCGGAACTGCACGCTTTGCATCGTTGTACTCCATGAATCTCTGTCTATCCATAATTCTACCTCCTAAGTAGTTACCCGGTTTACGTTTACTGTATCTACATTATAACATACGCTGGGTGGCATTACGAAGTTTCTGATTCACGGTGTGCTTGGTGTACACCAGGACCGGGTTCTGTACGCATGCCACAGCACGCTGGTGTTTTGCTGTAGGTACCGCGGTTACCGTATAACGTATATGTGGTGCACAACCGTGGTGTAAACCACAGCGTGCTACGTCCGATACCACCGCATGGCTGGTGGTATCTACACCTGAGCTTCGAGTTCTTTCGCAGAATGCGATTGGTCTGAAGGTCCGTAGGAGCTTCGAGTTCTTCTGCTAGATGTGTTATATAACACAGAACTGCGGTGGAACTCGAATGTGCAGAATCTGCACAAAAACGGCGAGCCCTTTCGGACCCGCCGTGCTTCGTTATGCTGCTACCAGAGCTATCGGAGAGGCATTATGCCTCCTCGATGTCTTCGATTTCTGTGCTGATTTCGATTTCGTCTGTTGCCTCGGGAGCTTCGACTTCTGCTGGAACCTCAGGCTCAGGTCTTGCCCACTCGCCTTCTGTTATGCCCAGGTCTATGCTGTGGAGGATACCTGTGAATATTTCGAGTACTGTTTCGAGCTTGTCGGCACCCTTAATTTCGTTAACTTTGGTGTAACGAGCAAACACGTCGGAGAATGTGCTTGCCATACCACGTACCTGTTTATTTTCGGCAACGCACTTCTCAGCCTGTTCCTGGTCGAACCAGGATACAAATTTGGAGCTACCGATTGCTTCGGCAACCTGGACTGGGAGCATTGCTGCACAACCCTTAACCTTGACAACTTCGTCATCAGGGTTAACGATGACCTGCTTCCAGGTGAGGCGCTTCGCATTGCCACGGGATGCTGTGAAAAGGAGTGTTGCCTTAGGACCCTCAGGAGCTTCGAGCTCCTCGACTTCTGCCTGGGCTTCCTCGACTGCTTCGATAGCTTCGATAGCTTCAGCGTACTCGTTTTCCTGTGCCTCGACTGTAGTATTCTCGATCTCTACCATAACCTCGCCCTCCTTAACAAATTCGCTTGTGATGTCCTGACCGTCTACAGTAACCTTGAGGATACCTTCGAGGGCCTTGACTGCCTTCTTGCTGTTTACAACCTGCTCTGTACCGTTTGCGAATGTAACGTTATACTTCTTAGCCATAATCTGTACCTCCTAAGTACTCTTTGGTCACGTCCCAGTGGGACTTGTTTTATTGTATCTACATTATAACACACACGCCCACGCAAAAAGAAGTTATGTGTTTTCCACATCCAGTGTGTCTTTTGCCGTCCCATGTTGTGTTTTAGTGTATCTATATTATAACATTCCTAGGCGTTGATTACGAAGATAAGGTACACCCAGAATTGATACGCATATTATAATGAACGTGCGCGCACGCGAATAACACAGAAGAAGGTGGGGACTCGAAGGTTCCCACCTCTGGTTGGTAAGCGGAGCTTCGAGTTCTTCTGCTGGGTTGGATTTGGGTGAATTAGGTTTCGGATAGCTTTTCTGAGCTTCGAGTTCGGTTCCTTGCTAAGTGTGGTTGGGTTAAGAAGATTGGACAGGTACTTCGGAAAGGAGAAACCGAAACTTCGTGTATTTATGTAAATGTGTTATAATATAGGTGTAGTAAAACAAACTTCGTGAGTTCCATTCAGAGTGGATTGAACTACTCAGAATGGGAATAAGAAGTTCTATCTACCTAGCGTCTTGAAACTTCGGTACTTTCTATTCAGAGCGATTGGTTTAGAACAGAAGGTGGGAATCGGTAACTTCGGTTTCAGCAGTTTCAACGCGGTGGTATCGGTAGGACCGGAGCTCGAAGTTCGAAGGGAGGGATTCGAAGTGTCGAAATGAGGATAGCAGAACTCGAAGGCGATAGACGATTTGGCGAATGTTCAAGCAAGGAGACGATAGGTAGTCGGTATCCTGTGCCTCTTCTCCGGATTCCCGTGCTGCTTGCTACCAGTACCGGGTTCTATCGCTAGGATGTCGAGTTCGACGGTGTCTGGTACCGGTGTTCTCCGCTCCAGCTACCCATTCGTACCCACCGGAATCGGAGCTATGAATTTGTGGAAAGTCAACAAAAATCACCGTTTCGGAGCGGTGGAATGTCGTTAGACGGCAATAGGACAATAGCAGATAATCGATGCCTACGGACAATGGGCGTTCGAATCCCTACCGCAACTCTGGTTAAAGCAGGACGGTTTCGAACGCCTCATTTCTTGTCTGTTTATTTCTTACAAATTGGGTGACATACCACCGACAGTATGGTGTATCTGAACGACGTTTCACAGACTATTTATGCTTTTAATCACGACATCTGTCAGGTATGACATCTGTCGTCTTTTCATACCTAAATATCGGTGGATACAGACGGGTATCCATAGTGAACTCTTGGTATACGTAGATAGTGGATTAACCTAGATTTTGGTGTACCGTTGATATTCGGGTTTGTCATCTACATTCACCGAAATTCAGTTTCGCAATAGAATCTTTTCTACGTCGCAATACATATACATTCATGTCTGCATTTTACAAGATAAGAACCCCACCATAATGGCGAGGTTCTTATATTTACTATGGTATTTGATTGTAATTTTATGCTGGATTAGAAGCTCGACATCGACTCGTTCTTAAAATGTCTTGACAAGTCTTCGACGGTTAGTGTATTCTGACAAAACCCGTCTATCAACTGTACCTTCTCTGTCGGTGTCAGAAGTTTGTCTGTGCAAATGTCGTGAATAACGACATACGCAGTTGACTCACCCATCTGGTTTCGAGTATGGTGTCTGTGTTTGCCTTCGAGAATCTGCTTAAACTTCTTGCTCATGACTTATAATCCTTTCTTATATCTTGAATAGTCTGTATCGATATCGAAGCAATGCAGCATCCTATCCACAATCTGCTCTGTGATTTTAGTTTGATTATTTAATTTCCTACGAACAGCTCGATGTGTCGTCTTCTTCACGAATGCGGTATCAGTATAGTCCATACCCCAGAGCATCGTTCTTTCGTACTCGCGTTTGCTAGACTTTCGCATACATTAC
>Ga0247611_10004657_pt1 | contig 18815 bp, 20 predicted proteins | sample 177DNAGHGhighgp2_FD_192422 | JGI IMG/M metagenome (GOLD analysis project Ga0247611, IMG submission 192422) | Sheep rumen microbial communities from Palmerston North, Manawatu-Wanganui, New Zealand - 1770 DNA GHGhigh gp2 | ecosystem: Host-associated > Mammals > Digestive system > Stomach > Rumen... | reverse complement strand
TAAGTGCATTAGTATTATCTTTTTAGTATCATTTCCAACTATTTTAGATAAATAAATTGATGCATCTTTATTAGATAAGTGACCATATGGTCCAACTACTCTATCTTTTAACCATTTAGGATATTTACCATTTATTAACATTTCAACGTCATGATTAGACTCAAATAAGTAAATATTTTTGTCTTTAAGTTTATTAAAGAACTTTTGATTTAGATATCCTGTATCAGTTATATAAACAACACTTTTATCATCTTCAGTTATAATAAATCCTCTAGAATCTTTAGTATCATGACTGGTTTTAATTAATTCTATTTTTATATTATCTAGATAAAAATCCTTATCATAATAATTAACTAAATTATACTTTTTTACACTACTTTCATTTGGTAATTCATCAAACATAATCTTAGACATAAATATTGAAGGATCATACTTTTTTATAAAATTCTCTAAACAACCTATATGATCATTATGAACATGAGATATTAATACTGTATCTATTTCGTTTGGTGTAATATTAAGTTCAGCTAATCTTTCATTAATATACTTCATATTCATACCTAAATCGATTAATATTTTGTGTGACCCAACTTCTACCAATGTTGAGTTGCCTTCAGATCCACTTGCTAAAACACATACCTTCATTTTTTCACACCCTTAGATATTATTATAACAAATTATCAAAAAGAAAAATAGACTATTAAGTCTATTTACTCCATAATTTCATCGGATTAAAATATTGTCCACCATTATAAGGTTCTCCAACAGAAACAGATAAGTGTAAGTGAGTACCAGTTGCAGCTCCAGAGTGACCCATAGCTCCAATTTTTTGTTTTCTAGAAACTGTTTGATTTTCTGTTACATATATATCAGAAAGATGTGCATATACGGACCAATATCCATTCGGATGCTCAATAAGTATATTCATACCAGCAGCACGACCAGCAGGTCCTCCATACCCAGCATATCTAACAATTCCAGAACCAATCGAATAAATTGGTGAACCATAACCTGTTCCTGTAATATCTTGTCCAACATGCATTGAACCCCAACGCCAACCATAAGGTGAAGATAAGATATAAGGATAATTTGTTGGCCATGCCCAGTTTGTTCCATCATCAACATAAATACCATAGTTTCCAGAGTTATATGATTTATTACCACGTGTTACGACTTCATTTACTACTTCTCTTATCATGTAAGTATTATCTTTATCAATAACACCACCTTCAGAAATAGTACCGTTAGTAACTTGAACACGTTTAGCAACTCTTTGAATACCATTTTTACCCTCAACTTCTACCTTTTTATAGCTTGAAGATTTAGAACTATCATATTTAACTTCTGTATCATATTTAACTTCTGTATCTTCAACTACATATTGATCATATACAAGAGTAATTACTGGTTTAATTAAAGCAACATTAACTACTTCACCAACTGCTAATAAATTATTAGCATTTCTAAATTTAGGATTAGCAATTAAGAATTCGTTTGTACTACGTTCTTTAGCAAAAGCAATACTTTCAATTGTATCTCCTTTTTCTACAGTATAATCTTGACTAGCATTTTCATCTCCAAACATTAAATACTTAGTTAATGTATCACTATCAGTAAATATTTTTTCTTGAGTACTTAAATATGCTTCTCTTATAGTTATATTTTCATTAAAATATATATTTTCAATTAAAGAACCTGTTTCTTTTATTTCCGCTTGAGTATCATTCATATATGCTTCATATAAATCTTTAGGAATAAATGAATATATCAATTTATTAATTGAGTCTTCAAATATTTTTTTATCTAAAACATTTATCCTAGCAGATACTTTAGCATCTTCAGTATCAGTAGCTGGTGTTGAAATAGTTATTGTATATCCTTTAATGGTAAAATCTTTGGAATTTTTTATTTGATCATATATCTCATTAACTGAATTTGTATTATTATCATAAGAAACATATTTCTCAATTTCAAATCCTTTAGGAGGATATACTTGATCAACATTGTACTGATCCTTAATTTGTGATTGTTCTTTATTAATTAATGCATATAGTTCATTACTATCATTAATTACACCAATAGATTTGCCATCTAAATAAATTTGATATTTTAATGGCAACTGTTCAAATTTTTTATTTGTAAACCCCACTAGAAAAACAAATATAGCTAATATTAATGTAATTATAATAGCAACTGTATTAGTTTTCTTAGTTTTCATTCTTATTCACTTTCCTTATCCATTGCTATTTCAACAAAATTCATAAACTTAGGCTGAAACATTAATTTAAACTTACCAGTTCCACCTTTTCTATGTTTTGCAATTATAATATCAGTTTCAGAATTACTATCTTTATCTATTTCAGCTTTTGCCTTATAATAATCTTCTCTATTGATAAATATAACGATATCTGCATCTTGTTCAATAGATCCTGATTCTCTTAAATCTGCAAGCATAGGTTCTCTAGTTTTTTCTCTTTTTTCAGCAGATCTATTTAATTGGGCTAAAGCTATAACAGGAACTTTCAATTCTTTGGCCATTAATTTTAATGATCTAGATATCTCTTGAACTTCTTGTTGACGAGAATCTGGTCTTTTTCCACCCAATGTTACAAGCTGTAAATAATCTATTACTACTAAAGCTAATCCTTGAGAGCTTTGAGCAAGTCTTCTACACTTAGCCCTAATATCATTTACTGTAATAGATGCATTATCTTCTATAAATATGTTAGTATTTGATAATGAAGATACCGCCTCATTATATCTATTCCAGTCATTTCCAACCAACTGACCTGTTTGTAATTTTTTTCCTTCAATAGCTCCTTTTTGACTAATCATACGGTTAACCAATTGTTCAGCAGACATTTCTAAATTGAATATGGCTATTGCTTTATCAGTACTTTTAGCAGCATTAGTTGCAATATTTAAAGCAAATGCTGTTTTACCCATACCTGGACGTGCAGCTATAATTATTAATTCACTTTCATGCAAACCAGCTGTTGCATTATCAAGAATTCTAAAACCTGTTGTTAATCCAGATATATTTGATTTATTTTGAGCAAGAAAATCTAATTGTTGTCTTGCATTTTTTAATACTTCAGAAATAGGTAAAAACTCAGATGTTGATCTAGATCTAACTACATTTAATATATCTCTTTCTGCATTATCTAACAATCCAACTACATTATCAGTCTCTTCATACGCAGAAGTAACAATATTAGTAGCAGTATCAATCAAGTTTCTAATCATTGCTTTTTCTTTAACAGTACTAATATAATAATCTATATTAGAAGCTGTTGCTACAGAATCTATCACTTCAGAAATGTATTCTAAACCACCAATAGCAGCTAAATTCTTTTTCTTATCTAATTCTTCAGTTATTGTTGTAATATCAATTGGAATTTTATTTTCATACATTGATTTTAAAGTTTCAAATATCTTTTTATTTTGATCAGAATAAAACATATCAGCAGTTAGTTCTTCACATATTTTTGCTAATGAATCTTTATTATCTAGAAATGCTACACCAAGAACTGACATTTCTGCTTCTAAATTTTGTGGCATTTTTCTAACTGGCATATGTTTTCCTCCTTACTTTTTTAAAATAATGTTTATATTAAATTTAACTTTTTTATGTAATTCTATTTCAACTTGAGTAATACCCAAAGAATCTATTGGAACAAGAATATGAATACATTTTTTGTCTATATTATAACCTAAATCCTCTAGTTTTTTGTGTATTTGTTTAATAGATATATTACCAAATACTTTATCTTGTGCTCCAGTTTTTACTGTGAACTCAATTTTCTCTTTTATTAACCTTTCCTTTAATTTATTACATTCAAAAATTAACTCTTCTTCTTTTTTTAATCTATCATCTTGTTCGTCCTTTAATATTTCCTTAGCTTTAGTTGAAGCAGGAACAGCTAATTTGTTTTTTATTAAAAAATTATTAGCATAACCATCAGATACATCTATAATATCATCTTTTTTTCCTTGTTTTTTAACATCCTGTAAAAGAATAACCTTCATTGTGTAATCACCTCAACTTGCTAATTTATTATACCATATAATAATAGATATTTGGGAAAATTTTTAAAATAAAAAGGACCTATAATTAATCATTATTGATTTAAACTAAGAGTTTTGTATATAATAATGAATTAAAAGATATTTAAAAAAACTACATTTATTAAATGTAGTTAATATTATAAATGTTGTTAGATAATAATTATGTGAGTAATATGATAGTAAATAAAAATGATAATAAATATATTTATACAATAGTTGGTAAAAACATTAGAAGAATTAGAAAAGAAAAAGGATTAACACAAAGTGAACTTGCTGATTTAATTCATTATAATGTAGGTACCATATCTAATATAGAAAATAATAGTTTTCAAACATTTAGCTTGGAATTCATATATATAATATCTAAGGAATTAAACATACCTTTAGATGAATTTTTTATTGAAACAAAAGAAGATACTAATAAGGTATCTAGTTAATAAAAATATTATCTTTATAATTATAATAATAATATTTAGATTTATTATTTAAAGGAAGTCTAGTTTTAGATATTATTCTTAAATTATCTATATTAAAATGTTGTAAATAACTAGTTAATAATTCGGGTATTATTTTATAATACCTGTCTTTATAAAATAAAATATACATATTATTTGAGTTAATAAGTGTTGGACTTATTATTTTTTTTGAAGTATCAAATAATCTAATAAGATTACAATTTAGTTCTTCGAAAACTGATTTATAGTATATGTCATCTTTTTCTTGTATATTATGATTTAGATATATATCCACATTATTAGATAAAATATTTGAAAATATTTTATATTTCCTAATATCCGATATAAACAATACTTTATTTACTATATCTCCTTCAACAATAGAATTAGATACAATATGTATTATTTTACCATTCTTATTTATATCTATATAATTTGAATTAAAATAACATATTATTTTATTCATTTAATTCATTGACAGATAATTTATAAAAATCTTCTGGATTTATTAATTCACCATTTTTATATACTTCAAAGTGAAGAGCAAATTTACCACTATCTACTATTTCATTTTTTCCTGATAATCCAATTATTTCTCCTTGTTTTACCTCTTGACCTACACTTAAATTTGTACTTTGAAGACTTTGATATATAGTTATTAAATTATTAGAGTGTTCTATTTCAACTATTTTTCCCATAATGCTATCATCTTTAATATTTTTTACTTTTCCATCTAAAACTGCAACTACATTAAATTCGTTATCTCCAACATACATTACACCAGTATTTTGCATGTATATATTTTCATAATATATAAGTGAATTTTGTTGATCTTGGTCACTACCATTTGTATTATAATAAGGAATTGCTACAGTTACACTTTCATCAACATATGGTTTAATTATTTCTTCTGGTACAGATATCGTAGGATATATTCTTTCATTAGTACTTTTATTAATATAATCTACTGGTGCTACTTCAACTACCTCACTATCTACTAACTCCCAAATCTTATAACCACTATAAAAAATGGATAATAGTAAAATGGTAAATATAGTTGGAATAACGTATCCTCTTAATTTTAATTTCTTTTTTTTCACAATTGTTCACCTTCCTATTAAAAGTTTGAACAATTATTCAATATTTATACTAGTATTTTTTAATTTCTACATCTTTATAATAATATTTTAATATATTCTGGTAATTATATCCTTTATTAGCCAAATAATTAGCACCATATTGGCTCATACCTACACCATGCCCATATCCTTTAGTTTTTATTTCAATACTATCATTTAATAATTCAATTTCGAAATCAGTAGATCTTAAATTCAATTTTTTTCTAATATCTATACCTAAGTATTCTTTATCGTTAATGGTTATTAATTCTACCCTATTGCTATCGTCTTTTTTTATATTACTAATATCAATATTACAATTATTTAAACTTAAAAGGAGGCAAAAATTGTCGTATGTAAAAGATGTGGTTACTTCAAAGCTTTTAACTTCTTGATCAAAAGAAGAATCAACTATTTTTAAATAAGGCAATTCTTCATTAAAAACTGTCATAGAATCCTCACTTTTTCCATTACTGATGGCATAATAATAAGATTTAATTATATTATTATTATACATGATTACCTCATTATTAGTTTCTAAAACACTATCTTTTATTTTATTATAGTATTTATCGTATTCATTACCCCATTTATTCTTCATTTCTTCAGTACTTATATAATGCTGAACACTATCTGCAATATTTATCTCATTATTATCATAATAATTATAAGCAAATGTTCTTACTGCTACAGCCTGTGCTTTTAGTGCTTCATAATTAAAAGAAGCAGGCATTTCTTGACCTACAACTCCAATTAAATAATCATTTAAACTTAATCTTATAACTTCATTATTTTTATTTAAATTAACAACTACTTCTTCTTTGACTTCATCATTATTATTAATATCTTTCTTCTTATTTCCGACAAATACTGCAACTGGTATTAATAAAACTATAATCAATAATAGTAGTTTGTTTTTCATTTGTATCTCCTTACATTATACTAGATACTTCAATAAAATCAGTGATAAAATTTGTTAATAGATAACCCATTATAAAGCTCAATAATAATACAAATAATTTTGCTTCAAATACTTTGTTCTTCTTAAAAAAACTATTAAAATTAATGCTTGATAAAGTATATGTTGATAAAAGAACTGTTATGATATATATAATTAATTTATAATTCATTATATTCACCATTTTCATACATTGTAATCTTATTTACTCTTCTTATATGTCTATCCTCATTTGACATTTTTGAATTAATAAATTCTATACATATTTGTAATGCTTCATGATAATCCATAGATGCAGGAAGTGCTATAACATTTGCATGATTATGTTCTTTTGCTGACTTAGCATCTTCAAGTGATAATACTCTTGCACATCTTATACCTTTAACTTTATTTGCCGCAATTGATATACCTATTCCTGTACCACAAATTAATATTCCCAAATCATTTTCTTTGGACATATGAGAACAAACATCAAAGGCAAAATCAGGATAATCATCTTCTGCTTTATTCTCTATTCTACTTTTAACGACACTTTCTTCTTTTGCTAATTCATTTGCTAAATATTCCTTTAGGGAAACACCACGATGATCAGATGCAATATATATACTCATAATTAATTCCTTCTTTCCAATATTATTATAACAAAAAAACTGCATTACTGCAGTATTATTTTGCTTCTTTAAATCCATACTTCTTGTTGAATTTTTCAATTGTACCTGCTTTTTTAGCTCTACCTTGAGCTCCAGTATAGAATGGATGACATTCTGAACAAACTTCACAATGAATTGATTCTTTAGTGGATTTAACAGTAAATTTAGCTCCACATACACATTCAACTTGAGTATCATACATTTTTGGATGAATATCCTTTTTCATAATATTAACTCCTTTCGCCATGTTTACTTAGTAAACATAGTAATTGATTTACCTGGAATATTATAGCATATTTTCTAAATAAATCAACATATTTTATCTATAATTCTAGTCATTTTCTATGGAATCTAAACTTATTTCTAAAATATATACATCCTTATTATTCTTTATGTAGAACATTCCTTTAATATGTTCAGTAATACAATAATAGTTAATTGGTTGTTTTAGATTATCTCTAACATCCAATAATTCACTAAATTGTGAAACATCTATTAAATTATATTTCTCTAAATCTAGAGCAGTCTTAGTTTCTACTACTAATCTATCATATTCCTTAAGTATTTTATTAACATATTTATCATATGCACTTCTTCTTCTATTCATCTTTTTAATACTAACTATTGCAACTCTAGCAAATAATAAAGCCATTAATACTTGAAGAACAATAAGTATTACAACAACATAATTAATATTACTCTTTTCTTCATATTTAACTTGATTTGAAATAGTATTATTATTTGAATCTATATTAATTTCAATAGTTCTTTCTGATAAAGGAATTTTTACCTCATTTAATCTAACAGTATCATTATCAAATTTGTAATCAGTTCCTTCAACAGTAGATCTTTTAACTTCCAAATATATTCTTAAATAACTATTTGTATCTAGACCATTTTCAGATCTATATTGATTCGCAAATTTATTATAATCTGAATAGTTTAATTGGAATTTTTCGTTTATAACTAGTTCATTAGAATTCTTTAATTCACTTGATTTAGAATCCATAATAACAATAGGTTTTTCCAAAAGCGGACCATTAACATTATTACTATTGTTTTCAATAATTAGATCACCAACAATTTTATAATCAAAATTTACATTGGCTAATTCATCAATTTTAAATATATAATTATAATTAATATCTATATAATCAATTAAATTAGTTGGATAAGATTTACCTCTTGGTAAATACTTTTCTGAATAAAATTCGTTTTCCTTTAAATATACGCGGTAATCAACTACTCCACTATCAGAATAATTAATAGGTTTTAATACTTCCTTTTTAGTAACATTAAATCCTAAAAAAACACATATTATAACTACAATAGCAAAAAATACGAAGTATATTATTGCTCTGCTTTTATATAATTTATATTTCTTTTCATTAAATTTTTTTGATGCACCAACACTATCCATTTTCATTTTATCCTTTCTATAGGCTATTTACCCAAACAGCTGGATATCCTATATATGGAATTCTTATATTGACTATACCTATAAACATATCTTCAGTAATTACATAGTTGTCTTCAGATTCATTAGCATCTCCCTTGGTATAGAAATAATATTTATCATCCACTTCTATTTTTTTGATTAATCTATGAACTACTATAACATTGCCCTTTCTATATGCAATTACCTGTCCAATATCAATCTTATCATAATCTTTATCTTTTTCTATTACTACAACGTCACCTTTATTAATATTAGGTGTCATACTACCACTTCCAATTGCAATAGCATGATATCTAAAGTAACCTGAAGTAAGATAAACAATGATTACTACTATTATAGTTGGTATTATCAACGGTACTAATTTCTTTTTATAATAATCCCTTAATACTTCCTCATCTCTTTCCATTTGGAAGAATCTAAATATTCTATACATAAATATCATTGGAACAATAAGTTCTATAATAGAATAAAAATATTCATTAGGATTAGGTATTATAGGTGCAATATATACATATAAAGATTTAATTAATAAATAGAATAATGTAGGTTTATAACCAGCTTTATAACTAGAATAACTACAGAAAATATTTGTACTTATAATAGGAATAACCGTAACAGCCAAAAAACTAAATGCTGAATAAGGGGAAATAAATACATATTCGTTAAATAAACCAGATAAATCTAAAGTAATGCAAAACAATGTTGTTATAACAATTAATAGTTTAGAACCTTCTGATTTTACTAACATCATATACCTTAATAATTCTTTAAGAATAATAGTAAGTATTAATGGAAGCATTATATGTATTATATTATCAATTGTCCAGTAATTACCAACTTTTGCAAAACCTATTAATACACCAAGTAAATAATATAAAAGAAAATAGGTTAGTAAGCATATCGCTATTTCAATACAAATACACTTCCAATATCTATGTCTGTCTTTTTCAAATCCAAATAAGAACTTAAATAAGACAAGCATAACTACAATGGAAGCTACTTTTACATATCCACTTAATATACTTGATACAAAACCACTTAGAATAAAAATTAGCATAAACGTAAGTTCAAAAATTAATAACCTTAAATATCCTTTTTTCACTAAATCAGCTCCTAAATGATTTTGTTAAAGTATATTAAGATAACAAATCTTAATATATTTTAATACTAATTTCCTGTACTAGTACTTGTATATCCTACAGTTATAGATCCGATATTAACAACAATATCACCATCTAATGTATCAGCTACAGCTTTTGCGGCTGCATCATTTTTGTAGAATACTGATAATACAACAGGAACACTATTACTTCCAGCAGTTGCAGGAATAGTTTCTCCAGTAATACTTGTAGATGTAGTAGTATAAGTTGTATTATTTATCTTTAAAGATACACCAAACATTTTAGCACAATCTTCATTAGATATAGTTGATGTATTTCCTGTTGCAGTAGTACCTGCTCCAGCAACTCCTTCAATTATTCCGTTAGCTGTAGCATTTGTACAAGTAACAGAAACACCACCAAAATTAACAGATTCTAAATAAGCAGTTAAAGTACCTTTATTTAAAATATTTAAATTATAAGATACACTTGAACCAGCAGTAGTAGAAAGTTGAGCATTTGTATTTTGAGAGATTGTATATTTAGTAACATCAATTACACCAGGATTACCAGTTTCATTAGCATTAACTGTAGAAGCAGTAGTAATATCAGCAATATTTGTTCCATCAGTAGAGAATCCTATATTCCAGTTAGCATTGTTTCCAACATTAGCAGCAGTATCAATTCTAAGGCTAGTAGAGAATGCAGCAAATCCTAAAGATAAACCAGCTATTGCAACAACTAATGCTATAACAGCAATAATTTTTCCACCATTATTTTTTTCCATCAGTTTCACCTCCTTCATATATACCATAGACTCTATTTAGTACATAAATTACTATTCTATGCTACTATTAATATATCATAAACATCCAACAACAATCAACTAGATGTACCTAACCTAATGTAAATATTTGACAATGTACAGTTAGTATATCTAAATGGTTGACCATCTGATTTTTGCGATGCACCAAACCAAACATTCAAATTAAATGTTGAATCCATATCTGTTACATCATTCAAATATATTAAATCACTTCCATTTATACTATAATACATTTTGTAATCTTTTCTAACTATACGAACTGCATTTACATCTAAATATGGGAATCTGGCGATTACGGCATTTGATTTAAGTTCTAGCTGATCCTCTGCTTTTCTTAATACAACTCCAGGGTTTAATAATGCATCTATTTCAATCTTTGAATTGAATATTGTATTTTGTTTATTTCCACCAGGACCAGTTTCTTGTTGTGAAGGATCATAATCACTTAATTCAAAATATACTTCAAAATCTTGACCAATAGTATCAGTAGTATATAATTGAACACCTGTATCGATATAATTACCATTTGTAAAATCAGTACCATCTGCAAGTTCACTAACACAATTATCTCCAGTTATATTAGTTGCAGATCCTCCAAAATGACATGGTCCTGGAACAGAAAACACCAATGGAAATGCATCATTATTATTATAGTGAGCCTCATAGTGTAAATTTCCTGTAGTTCCAGCTGGTATAGTAACATGTCTTTGAATATTATTACCATTACTTCCTGTCCATCCAATAAATGTATAACCATCTTTTACTGGATCAGATAGTTCTATAGGGCCATCTCCATCGTAATAGAAAGTAGGATTATTTGATGTTCCTCCATTTAATTCATATGTTATATAGTATTTTGGAATAACATCATACGGTGTTAAGTACCCACTTACTCCATTAGCAGCAAGTTTAGCATAATTTATGTTTATCTTTGTTCTATCATAAGCAAAGGCATCATCTGTACCTCTTGATCCAACTAATTTAGAAGCATTAGAAAACATGCTATTTGAAGAACCATAACTATTTGTTTGGAAATCACTATATGCATATATTGTTTCTAATTTTTGTGCACTACTAAACATATAATTAAAGTTTTTAACTTTTGAAGTATTAAAATCCTCGCCTAGCTTTAATTCTTTAACACCACTAGCAGTAAACATACCTACCATATTTTCAACATTTGATGTATCAAAACTTCTTAAGTCTACATTAGTAAGTTTTTCTGTTTTTCTAAACATCCAATACATACTTCTTGCATTTGAAGTATCAAAGTGTGATACATCAATGCTTGTAAGATTAGCACATCCTCCGAACATTCTTTTCATATCGGTAGCATTTTTAGTATCAAATTCACTTAAATCAATACTTGTTAAGACCTTACAGTCATTAAACATGAACGCTAAACCAACTTCACTAGAATTATTCTCTGCTGTATCATTAGTAAAATTAAATGATGAACTTTCTAAGACTAAACCACTTGTATTTATCTTTCCATTTATAGTCTTAAGTTTAGCATCTTTATCAAACCAATGGGACAAATTTCTAACCAAAGATGAATCAGTTCCATTTACATCAACATATAATAGATTAGTCATATTTCTAAATGCGTTTCTAGTACTTGGATGATAGTATACGTTATACGCAGAAGACCACCAATAAAGTTCATTGTTTTCAACCCACGCATAAACTTCATGACTACTTGGATAATCAGGGTCATCTGCAGAGGTACTTATAATAAATGCTTCGTTATTATTATATTTTGCTAGAACTTGTTCTTCAGATAATTCTGTATTTCTAGCAAACTTAGTTATATTAGTTTTATCGAATTGATTAAATAAAGTATTATTACCATCATAGTTTACAAAATAGGTTCTTACATTGTTTACTACTTCAATATCACTTTCAATATTACTAACAATTAAAGTACCAGTTGAAGTATTGTAAGTATAATTGTTATTACCATTTACTTGAATATCTCCAGGATAAGGTGTAGAAAAAGTTATATTTAAATCATCATTTTCTAATACCTTAGATGGTAAATTTTCTGGATTTAAGTTAATATAAGTAACATTATAAAATCTTTTAAATAAGTAACTTAAGTCGACATCAAAATTTGTACTAACTGGAGGATAAGCTCCATCATCTCTAGAAAAAGTAATTACAAATTTAGTTTTTGAACCAAGTTTACATTTTGTGCTATCAACTGAATCACATAACATATCTTTTAATTCATAACCTGTAATTTCATATTTTAATCCAGGAGGCATACCATCAATTCTTAAAAGACCCATTTCGACATTACCTAGATTTGTAACATCTATATCAAAAGATACTGTAGAATCAGCATTTGGTAAATCTATATTAGTACTAGTAGTTGTTTTTGTATGTTGATTCCAATTAGATACTCCACCATTACTAGAACCATTCAAAGAAAATTTTGTAATCCTAATATCTTTATCAATTGTTACATAAGAGGTTAACGAGCCAATATCAAAACTAGTATTAAATGCAGAATAGCCAACTGTTAAGAAAAACACAACAAACAATACTAAAACAACCGAAATCTTTATAATATTCAGATTATTTTTTTCATCAAATAAAGGTCTCTTCTTTTTAAATATTTGCATATATATAACCTCTCTATTATTATGACAATTATACCATATTATATATTCAAATCAAACAAATAAATGTTTCAAGAGGTAAGTAAGAAATTATCTTGAATACATGCTATCTATCTTATTAAATATAATTTGCGCTAATAAATTGTTTTTATTTCTAAAAGAAGAGCCATTTAAATAAATTACATTATATTTATGGCATATTTCTTTTATATAAGATGTATTCTTAATAATAGATGGACTAACATAATATATTTGTTTATTATTTATACTTCTTATTTTCTTAAATAATTGTTCTAACTCTTGAATAATAGTTTTAAATTCTTCATTTTTATAATCTATATTTCCTATTGATATTATTATTACATCTGATTTATGTAATAGTCCCTGAATTTGATTATCATTATTTTCAATTTTCATTATAAGATTTTCTATTTCCATATTTTCGTTTGTATAGTCAATATTATAGTTATAATTAATTTTAGATTTTCTTAATAATTCTGATATATAACCATTATAGTTTTCTCTTTCATATAGACTATTAATGGATACAATATTAACCGTCTTTTCATAAGTATGATTATAAATAATTGATATAATAAGAGATGATATAATAAACAATAATAATATTTTAATTTTCAACACATTCACATCCACAAAAAAAATAGTATTTTATACTATTTTATTCTTTTATAGATATTTTAGCACCTACATTACTTAGTTTTTCAACTATATTTTCATATCCCCTTAGAACATGTTCTATTTCGTTTATAGTTGTTGTTCCTTCTGCATTAAGAGCTGCAAGAATTAAGCAGGCTCCTGCCCTTAAATCAGTAGCAGTTACTTGCGTTCCAACCAACTTTGAAGGTCCATTAATTTCTAGAGAATTACCCTTAATGTCAATATTAGCACCCATTTTATTTAAATAAAAAACATTTTGAAATCTATTTTCATAAATAGTTTCAATTAAAGTGGATTTACCTTTACATTTAGTTAATAGTGCAGTAATTGGTTGTTGCAAATCTGTAGGAAAACCAGGATATCCTAATGTTTTAATCCTTACTGGTTTTAAATTATTAACTCGAGAAACAATAATAGATGAAGGTTTAATTATAATAGGAACTCCCATTTCAATCAATTTAGATGTTAATGATTCAACATGATCTGGTATAACATTATTAATTCTCAAATTATTACCCATCATAGCTCCCGCTATTATATAAGTTCCTGTTTCAATACGATCAGGAATAACTTCAGTATAACAACTTCCTAATTTATCTACACCTTCAATTGTTATTTCTGAAGTACCAGCTCCTTTTATTTTTGCACCCATTTGATTTAAAAATGTTGCAACATTAACTATTTCTGGTTCTTTCGCTGCATTTACTATTACAGTAACGCCTTTAGCGCGACTCGCAACTAAAATGGTATTAATTGTTGCTCCTACTGAAGGCATATCTAAATAGATAGATGTCCCAATTAATTCTTTAGCAGTTATTGTATATTTATTATCTTTTTCTACTACTTTTGCTCCTAATAATTTAAAAGCTTTTAAAGTTTGATCTATTGGTCTAGAACCTATCTTACATCCGCCAGGAAAATACATTTCTACCTTTTTATATTTTCCAAGAAGAGCAGACATAAAATAATATGAAGCTCTTAACTTCTTAGATATTTTTTCTGGTATTTCCTTATTTTTTATTGTCGATGAATCAATAGTAATAGTTGCTCCATTTCTTTTAACTGATGCACCCAAATATTCTAATATTTCATTTAAAGCTTTAATATCAGAAATATCTGGAATATTATCTATTGTTATCTTTCCATCAGATAATATTGATGCAGGTACTAATGCAACAGCACTATTTTTTGCACCACTTATTTCTATTGTTCCTTCAAGAACATGATTTCCTTCTATAATTATCTTTGCCATTTATGTAATTCCTTTCAGCTTGTACTTTTATTATAAATTATATGCACAGACTTAGCAATTTTTTATTACAAATTTTACATTTATTAACATTATTTTTTGTAGTTATCTAATAATTCTTTTGCTAATACTTTGTATTCTATATTATTGGTTTCATTTTCTTCAATTAAACATAATGGTGGATACATAACACACCAATAATTTTCTCCCAAACCATCCTTTAAAGTAATCACTAACGATTCATAATTTCCTCTAGGATATTTTATTCCTTTATATTCTTTTTCAGGGAAATAATTCATTCCATAATTAATAGAATAATCTATATTATATGTATCTATCGTATCAGTTACTTTAGATAGATTTTTTTCTATATCATCTTTATTTTTAATATTTGGAAATATATTATTAATTAAATCATCTTTAATTTTATTTTTTATATTCTGATCATTCAATGAGTTAGAATTAGCAATAATTCTAAATCTAACAGCATCATTTGGTATTACAATACTACTTTTATTACTAATTAGATATATTGTGGAAATAATGAATAATACTATAATTATTTTTTTCATATAAAAATCACCCAATTTAATATTGAGTGAATTTATTAATTATTATTCATTAATAACATAAATATATCTATTTAAATTATTCAAATCATTTTTTGTAATTATATTAGCTTTAGGATAATAGATTTTAACTATTTCTATAATATCACTTGCTTGATCATCACCAATTTCAAATGCAATTATATTTCTATCTTCAAGCATATCAGTGGATTTACTAAGTATTATTTTGTAATATTCCAAGCCATTATCATTCGCAAATATTGCGTTTTGTGGTTCATATTTAGTTTCATTATCTACATTGGCTTTATCTTTTACATAAGGAGGATTTGATATTAAAACATTGTACTTATTTGTTGGAATAAATGTTTTAATATCTTCACAAATAAATGATATATTAGCATTGTTTTCTAACGCATTTTCTTTAGCTACTTTTATAGCATTATTTGATACATCTAAAGCTGTTACACTAATATTTAATTCCTTTGCCAAAGATATAGCAATACAACCTGAACCGGTTCCAATATCAATAATTTTTGGATGATTAATATATTTACTAATTAGTTTTAAAGTATCATCGACAAGATATTCTGTTTCAAATCTAGGAATTAATACATTTTCATTTACATTAATTTTATAACCATAGAAATCAACATATCCAATTAAATATTGAATGGGATAATTATTATTTAATTTATCTAATTGTTTATCATAATTATTTGGATATAGTTTTTTTAATAAATCCAAGTCTTCTTTAGAATACTTATCAAACATTAATTACCCTCTAATTTTAATCTTTGATCTTCCGTTATTAATGCTTCAATTATTGGTTCTAAATCACCTTCCATTACTTTATCAAGTTCCATAATAGAAAAATTTATTCTGTGATCTGTAACTCTGTTTTGAGGATAATTATAAGTTCTAATCTTTTCTGATCTATCCCCAGTTCCAACTTTACTCTTTCTTTCTCCAGCAACTTCTGAATTATATTTATTTTCCGCTTCATCATGAAGTTTGGTTGCTAGCATTTGCATAGCCTTTTCTTTATTCTTAAGTTGACTTCTTTCAATTTGACAAGTTACTACTGTACCAGTAGGAACATGCGTAATTCTTACTGCTGAATTTGATGTATTTACAGATTGTCCTCCAGCACCAGATGAGTGATAAACATCAATTTTAAGATCAGTTTCCTTTATTTCAATATCTTCTAAATCAACTTCAGGCATAACTACAACAGTTGCAGTAGATGTATGAACTCTTCCACCAGATTCGGTTTCTGGTACTCTTTGAACTCTATGGGAACCACTTTCAAACTTAAGCTTTGAATATACACTATCTCCCTTAATAAGACATTCTATTTGTGCATATCCTCCTGCTGATCCAGGAACTTCATGAAGTATTTCTAAACTCCAGCCTTGCTTTTCAACATACTTAGAATACATTCTAAATAAATCTCCAGCAAAAATGTTTGCTTCATCTCCTCCTGCAGCTCCTCTTATTTCCATAATTATGTCTTTTTCATCATTAGGATCTTTTGGAAGTAACAATAATTCTAATTCATGTTCTAATATAGGAAGTTCTTCTTCCTTTTTATTTAATTCTTCTAAAACAAAATCATGCATTTCTGGATCATTAATTAACTCTTTAGCTTCTTGAATATCTTGTTCGCATTTTTTATATTCATTATACTTTAAAACTATCTCTTCTAAATCCTTTTGTTCTTTTGATAGTTTTTTTAATTTACTAAAATCAGCTAAAACCTCTGGTTTAGTCAATTCAATAGATAGTTCTTCATATTTATTTTTAATATTTTCAAGTCTTTCGTTCATTTCATCATCTCCTTTATTAAATTAAAGAAAGCAAACTAATTAACTAAGGTTTGCTTCGTCTTCTTCATCATCAGATATAATAACTAAGTCTTTTAAATCGTCTTCTTCTACATCATCATCTTCACTATCTTCATCATAGTAAGTTGTTTCTTCTTCTTCTGAATCTTCGTCAATATCCGTATCATCTTCAGTTTCTTCTTCTATATCTTCTTCGTCATCAGATATAATTACTTGAGTTTTATACTTTTCTTTTAAATCCCAAAAACCATTATCAAACATAGTAAATCTTTGGTCATTTGATATTAATTGGAAAAAGTCTCCTATTCTTTCTTCATATTCAGCATCATCTAATCCCAGTAAATCACATATCTTCTTAAATAATACTGGTAATTTCATTTTCTTTTTCTCTTCTTCAAATATTTTGTAAGCTATTTCATCGTAACTCATCGATTCTAATTCTTCCTTTGAAAGCTTTTTTAGTTTCATAATAATTCCTCCCAATTAGTTTATAATATGATTTCAATTGTAGTATGTTCATCATCTGTTTCAAGTTGATATGTAATAATATATTTATTGTTATTATTACTAATAGAAAAGCCTTCTACTATTATAGGCAATAATAAATCATGTTCTTTTAAATAAATAGTTGCTTTCTCTTGATTAAGTTTAAATATATTATCATTGCTTTCTTTTTCAAGTTCAAAGTGACCATCTTGCATTAATAATTTGAAAACATTATTATCAAGCTCGAACAATATTCTATCATTTTTTTTAGAATATGCAATACCATTTTTGTTAATTTTTAAATTATTATTTTTAAATAATTTAAAATCTAATTTATTGTCAATAAGAACCACCTACTAAATTTCACAGAATTCATTATAGCATATCACTATAAAAATGACTACATAAATTTGGCATTTTTTTTCATATTAATAAAGGTGGTAGTAAATGAAGGCTATAAAAAAGATATTAAAAATAAATATAGCATTATTTATTCTTGTTACTATATCTATTTTAACACTATATATATTTGCATATTTTAGTCCTGTTTTAGATATAAAAAATACAGGACAATATTATATATATGATGATGAAGGAAATATAGTATATCAAGGATCTGGAACAAACAAATGGGTATCATTAGATGATATTTCTCCATACGTAAAAGATGCTATAATTAGTATAGAAGATAAAAACTTTTATAATCATAAGGGTTTTGATTACTTTAGAAT
>Ga0247611_10004656_pt1 | contig 18815 bp, 14 predicted proteins | sample 177DNAGHGhighgp2_FD_192422 | JGI IMG/M metagenome (GOLD analysis project Ga0247611, IMG submission 192422) | Sheep rumen microbial communities from Palmerston North, Manawatu-Wanganui, New Zealand - 1770 DNA GHGhigh gp2 | ecosystem: Host-associated > Mammals > Digestive system > Stomach > Rumen... | reverse complement strand
GACTGTAACCGTAATTCAACCTTTTTCTAAAATTCTTTTAAAATTCTGAATAGATTTTTCACTAGATTCTTTCAAATCAATTACAGGATTAGCATTATAAGGAATCAGATTCACATGAGCTAATCTACCTCTCAGAAGTTCAACTAATTCATCAGCCAATTCAAGTTTATCTGTAATTCATGCAATCATAATGTACTCATAAAAAATTCTATTATCAGTCACTTTCACATATCTATCAATCACTTCCATCAATTCATCCAAATTATATCTTCTCGCAATTGGCATAATTCTTTCTCTCAATGCTTGATTTGGAGCATGAAGGCTCACAGCCAACTTTACATCCAATTTATCCTCAATTAATCTCTCAATTCATGGAATAATTCCAGCTGTAGAAATAGTCACATGCCTGCGACCAAGAGAAAATCTATCCTGCTGAAGCATAATCTCCACAGATTTTTTTACTTCATCGTAATTCAAAAGCGGTTCTCACATTCACATAAAAACTACATTTCTCACTCATCGATGACTTCAATCTTCTTTTTTACCAAAACGTTTAAAAATATAAGAATTAGCATACAAAATCTGACTTATAATTTCATCCCAGGTTAAATTTCTAGTAAACCCTAATTTTCAAGTTACGCAAAACAAACAATTCACAGGACAACCAATTTGAGATGAAATACAGAGCGTTATACGATTCAGTTTTCTTTTATTGTTTTTAATATACTTCTCATCCTGCCAGTGATACATTATAATTGCCTCAACTGTATATCAATCTTCAGTCTGAAAAGCAAATTTCGTCGTAGTTTCAGCTTCCACAGTTTCCATACATTTCAAAGATATAGGAGAGAAATCTGCCTTTAATTCATCTTTCAATTGATTAGATAGGGTAGTCATTTCATCCCATTCAATACGCTGATTTTTGAATAATTCGAAAAAAATCTGTTTCACTTTGAATTGTGGAATTTTATGTTCTTTTGCTCGCACCTCTATCTTTTCTTGATCAAACAACACATCCATAAATCACTCAAAAATAACAAAATAAATTACTTTACATTTAACCTCTTTTTCAGGTCTTTAACTTCTTTCGCTAATGCACAATCAGAATAAATTTTCCTATTTCATCATGAAGTCGTTGCATAAATCTGACAATCTGGAGCTAAATGAAAATGTAAATGATCTATACTTTTTCAAGCAATTCAATTAGCCACTCCATCCCTAAGCAAAATATTTACTTCTTTATGAATTTTTTCAAGATTTTTAGTCCATTTTTCCAACATAAGAATAAGAGATTTTGATTCTTCTCCCGTCATTTCTCACAAACGTATTAAATGTCTATTAGGAACTACCAAAATATGATCATGAATATATGGAGCTCTTGCAACCAATACTGTAAAATATTTTCATTTTTCCAAAATGTATTCTTCCTTTATATCACAAAAAGGACATTGATCTTTTAAAATTTTTAATAAATAATCATCATACTTCATTATCTTTAACATATAACAATAAAACTATTCTGATTCTCCAATTTTATTCACTTCAATCACATCATCCCAAATCTGCATATCTTGAATTTCTTTGTTATGCGTAACTGTATAAAATTTCATAGTTCTCTGCTTCACAAAATTATTAATCATTTCTGAAACTTTTCAAACCGTATCTATATCTAAATTATTAATTGTTTCATCCAAAAATAAAAGGGGAGTATGCAAATATGACGAAACAGCTAACATCCACACCAATTTTAAAACAGTTCTTTGACCTCCACTCAGACTTTTTACTTCTCTTTCTCATTTTGAGTCAATTACCTTTACATTCAGTTCAAGTTTATCTCCATTTTCATCTATCTGCATTTTCAAAGTAAAATCCACACACTGAGAAAGATAATTATTAATCACATCACTCAGAACTGGCAAATAGTCATCCAAAGCCAAGAATACAATTTCCTTGGAGAGAATAGAATACAAACGAGTCAATTTTTTCTCATCTTCCTGCAACTGTTTAGTCAGATTCTTATTATTTACGCTATCTTCTACGAGCTGCTCAATCTGAGAAATAATCTGAGAAATCTGCTTAATTTCATTTTGCTGTTGCTGTAATTTTGACAAATTTGATTTCTCTTTTTCAGATTTCACTCACTCGATTTTTGCATTCAATTCTTCAATCTGTTTATCCTGATCCTGTAAAGATTTATCTAAATGTTGAAGTGAAGTTTCGGCAACCACCTTATCTTGTTTATATTTATCCAAATTTTTACTCTCTTCCTCCCGCTGAAATAATTGCTTATCAATTGCCCGAATTTCTCTTTGAATAGATTCCCATTCACGATAAGATTTTTCCCATCCAGCAAATCAAATTTTCATTAAATAGTCTCTCAAAGAATTTGAAAATTCTGTCTGATTTTTTATTTTTTTCTCCAAATCTTTTTTGAAATCATCTCATTCAGGATTCTTTTGATTTTCAAGTTCTTTAATTTTATTATCAAAATCCTGTTTTTCATATTCAGATTTCATAGTTTCCAAAGTCTGATTTAATTTCTCTTTTTGCTGAGAATATTGCTCATATTGTTGTTTATTTATCGCATTAATATGAGGACATTTCTTACATAAATCAGGACAATCAAAATCAGAATTTTCTGCTCGCATTTTATCTAATTCTTCAATCCTAGTTTGCTGTAACTTAATTTCATCTTCCTTCCTAGATTTCAATTCTTTCAATTTCTCCACTTCATTATCATGATTTACTTTCCAGTTTTTTGCTTGTAAATCCAGGTTCTCTAACTTAACTTTTTCAGACTCTATCAAAGCTCTTAATGATATTCACGCATTTTTAGCAATTTGTAGAATATCAAAAGCAGATTTCAAATCTTTAGGCATATCTAATTTCTCGAAACTATCATCATTCTCTGCAGATTTATTCCAAAACTCTATAAACCCAAAAAAATCTGAATAATTAGCATTCGAATTTAAATCATCTCATTTCTTGTAAAATTCCATTTTCTTTTCCTTTAGTTCATTTCACTTTTTAGCATCAATATTCTCAATCTTTTTCTGCAAATCAGAGATATTTAATTTTGAAGATTGAATATCTTTTAAAATCTGATTTTTCTGTTGATTTAAAGCTGAAATTTGCTGCTGAAATTCATTTAATTGAGCATCCAACTTTATCACAGCATCCATTTTAGTCTGAATCAGATTTTCAGCCTTTTCAAAAGGGGAGTACTCCAGTCAAGTCAAACTAAAATCATTCAAAGAAATCTGGTCAAAGAATCACTCAATATTCTCAAAAAATTCATCATTCACAGATAAAATATTTTTCAATTCATTATCAGATTCTAAAGACTTTATATTATTCCATAACGATTTCAAATTTGCTCTCAATTTATTATCTTGCAAAGAATGGTCCTGTAAAGCTTTCAATTTATATCAGACTTCTTTTTTCTTTTCCTGAACTTTTTCCTTCGCATCATCGATTCAAAGCAGATTGAATACATTTTTTAGAACAATCAACCTATCAGCAGGTCTCATTTCAAAGATATTATCAGCATCCTGCAAAAGAAAAACCGTACTCAAAAATACCTCTTTTGGAGGTAATAAGGTTTCTAAAGAAATCTGTAAATCTGTTTCATTTTTAAAAGTTATTTCTTCCAGAGTCCAAAGCTTTCCATTTTCTTTTTCAAACTCTTCAATCACATTTTCTCACCACTGTAAAATCTCAGTGTTTCAAACCAAATCTTTAATATCTTTTAGTATATTCTCTCAACTATAGTTGATAGAAAAAAGTTGTGAAGTGCAACTATCATTTCCCGCACTCGTACGTTTCAATATTCTCTTCACCAAATAATAAGCTCAATCTACATCAAAAATCAGACTAATTTCTCCATTCTTACTCTGAAGATTGAGCATATTTCTACTACTATCTTTGTATAGAGCATATCTAGGTGCATCAAAAAACAAAAAACTTTTTCCACTTCATATCGGAGCTTTTATCAAATATTTTCATTCATCAAAAATCAAAGAACAACTAATATCCTTGAATGGTCAGATATTTTCGTAATATGCAACTAACAGATCTATCATAAAAAAATCATTCATTATAAACTAAATGAAATTATAAAAATCTGCTATATAATTTCTAGGAAATCTAAAAAAATTTGACTATTTTTTAACTGTACCAATATTAAGTAATCATATTATGATTTTTTTACTTCTACTACTTGAGCATTAAACCCTTTCTCACTTAAATCATTGGCTATTTCTTGTGCTCTTTCATTCCATGTTTGAGCATTAGCATAATCTATTCTTGATTCTGAAACAACACCAACCTTTTCCTCTCAATCTTCAGATTTATTCACTAATTTACCATTTTCCCAAATTCAAGAAAATCTAGAACCACCATTCTTTATTAGAGTTCCTTCTCAATTTGGCAAATTATTTTCCCAGGTTCAAGTAAAAGTGTCTCAATTAGAGAATAACATCGTTCAAGATCAACTCTTTTTGTATTCTCCTCACTTAACTTCTCCAAAATATATTCAATCCTTAGATTCTTGATATACTTTTCATGATTCTCAATCTTTCAAACCAAGATCGCTAAATCTTGTATATTTTTCTCAATTAAATGTTATAAATAACCTTCATTTTTCATCAGTATCTTCTACTCAATTATCAAAAACAAATTTTCATCATTCAAATTTTCAAACACCTTCAATTCATGACTTTTCAGGAGTTTTTACTGATTCCTCAATTTGTTTTCATTGGTTTACAACATTACCAGAAGTCGATATATCTGCAGTTCATCTTGTTATATTGTTTTCCGAAGGATAACCTGCCATCTTTGAATTACCATATTCTCACAAATCAGGAGAATCTGTTATTTGTTCTCACTGTTGTTCTTCTTGTTGTTTATCTCACTGTTGTTCTTCTTGTTGTTTATCTCACTGTTGTTCCTCTTGCTGCTTATCTCACTGTTGTTCTTCTTGTTGTTTATCTCACTGTTGTTCCTCTTGCTGCTTATCTCACTGTTGTTCTTCTTGTTGTTTATCTCACTGTTGTTCCTCTTGCTGCTTATCTCACTGTTGTTCCTCTTGCTGCTTATCTCACTGTTGTTCCTCTTGCTGCTTATCATCTAACAACTTAGCCAAGGTTTTAGGTCCAGGAATTCAATCTGTAACAAGATATCCTTCATCTCATTCTTTTAGCTTATTATCAGCATTATACTTTTCTTGAAATTTTTTAACAGCAGTATAAGTTTCACCTCATCTAACATACTGTCAATCTACTTTAAGAGATCCTTCATTCTCTTTATTAAGTAAAATCTGTACTGAAGAAAGCCACGCTTTTCTACTAGGAGTCTTAACAGCTACAAAATCCTTATCAAACTTAATATCATTTCATATTTTTTTCAGAAAATCTTTTACATTTTCCATATTGCATTCAAATCATCATTCTTTATTTTCAGTTCATTCTCACTGTTCTTTCTTTCTAAAAATAGCCTTTCATCAATTATCTATTACATACTTATTAATTTCATCAACAGCAAGTCATTCTTTAATATCAACATCTTCAAAACCTCAATTTCATTCTCCACCTTCATTTACAAGTTCTCATGTACCTTTTCTGACATTATCATGATTTTCAGCCAGGATTGATCAGTTAATTTCATTAAATTTCTTTGCAAAATCTTGGGAAGAAACTATCACTTGTTTATTAAATTTAACACTACCATCCTCTGGAATAGGTTCTTCATTCCATTCTCATCATACATACTCCTCATATAATTTTTGTAAATCTTCTTTTTTTACATTTCCATCTTCCAATCCATCAAAAATTTTTTCTAATTGAATCTTTTGAGCAGTTTCAACACCAGCTCATTCAGGCATATTAAAATGATTACGAATTGCATCAGAAATATCTTTATACACCTTTTGATCAGTCGATTTAAAGCTTTTATAAGCATCTGGCGATAAAGATACCATGTTAGCATACAGATTTAACGTTGTTATATTATTTTTATCATCATTAACAAAAGAAATAATATTTTGAACTTCATTTTTTAGAGAATTCAAATCACTCAACTTTCCCTTATTAATAATATCTTTAAATTTATTGAAAGAATCCTCATTTCACTTTTCTCTATTATTCTTAACTTCTTTCAAAAGTTTAGATAAGTCTGACAATCATTCCACATTAGGATTTGAATCCAAAAGATTATCTACTTCATTTATAAGAGTATTCAAAACATTCTCATCACACTTCATCAAAGACTTGGATAATCATTTATCAAGAACCCTAGAAGGAGATTCTGCTCATTCAACAGATTCTCAATCTTTCATAATATTATCGATTTTATCATCATTACTATCCGTTAAATCTTTAATTTCATCAATTTCTTTAATTAATTTCTGCAAACTTTCATCAGATTTAATAGATTCATTATTTTTTAAACTTTCATAATTTTCCATGTTGGCCATTTTATCAATAATTATAAATTAAAACATTACTATGAAGCCTGAGCAACTTCTACATTATTAAATCACTTCTCTTTCAACTTATCACAAATTTCCTGAGTAGGAGATATAACTTTAATTTTTTCATTTGTTTCTGGTGCTAAAATCTTAAGCATAGCGATTTCCGTATCACAATTATCAAAATCAATACTGTTTAATATCTTATTAATTGAAATTCATCACTCAAATTTTGATAATTTTTCTGCTACATTATTTTCTAATTTAGATAATGAATCTAGCTTCAAAAGCATTGGCTTTTGAAGAGTCTGACCGTTAAGTTTATTCTTTATTCAATCCAAAATTTGATTAGCTTCATTTTCTGATAATGAAGATAATTCTGATAAATCTAAAATAGGTTCATTCACATTAAAACTTTCAATTTTCTGTTTTATTGTAGGATTTTCTTGAACTGTTTCAGTATCACCTTCAATAGTTCATTGATGACTATCATCTTCATTTCATAAATCTCAATCATCTACATCATTATCATTACCACCTCATCCATTACCAGATGAGTCAATTTTCAATTCGTCTAATAATTTAGCTATAGTATCTTTACCTGGTAATCAATCTTTTTTTAGTCAAAACTTTTCCTGGAAAGCTCTAACTCAAGCCTGTGTTTTTTCTTTACGAATTCAATCAATCCACTTAACATTAAAATTTGAATTACCATCTTTTGTACTCAAATAATTTAAGGCAATCTGAACAGAAATTGTCCATAACGCTCTATCTAAAGTAGTTGTATTTACTTCCAAATCTTTCCAATCTTTACCCTGTAATCATTCTAAATATTTTTTAACTTCAACCATATTAAATTTTATGGTATCTCAATCTTCATTACCATCATAAAATCAACGTTCTTTAATTTTGTCTTTTAAACCAGCCAATTTTATTTTAAAATTTTCTTTATTTTCCTCATAAGTATTAGTTGAAGCTTCATTGTGTTCTCAATTTCATTCATGTCCATCGCCTCCTCACTCATGACCATCATCATGTTGCATTTGATCTAAATTCTCTAAACCTGTTTTTATTTCTTCTCCATTTATAATTTCAGTTAAAATATTTTTCAAATGATCTGTATTCCACTCATTTTCAACGACTGGTAAACTATTAAATGATTCTTTAGTTTTTAATAAAGCTAATAGAGAATCTGTAGTCAATTCAGTTCAATTAGCTTTAATCACAACTTTTCATCATTTAAGTCAAAGTTGATCTTTAATTCCAGCTACAGCAGAAAGTGTTCATTCCTTAATTTTACCAATTCTAACTTCATTAGATTCATTAAAATTAGCTACAACAGTTTCTTTTGAAATAATAGAGTCCTCTCAAATAGTAATATCAGCATCTTGCAAATCTCTACCATCCCATTGTTTAACACCAAGATTTCATGCTAAATTATAAAGACTATCTTTTGAATCTGATAATTCACCGAAATCTGACTCAAAAAACTTATCACTATCCGCATAATGATCTTTTATAGTATTCCAAATTTCCTCAAAAAATCTTATATCTTCAGACTTCATTTTATTTTCTGCATACTTTCATACTATAGGTTTCATAGCTTTATATGCAGCCAAAGCATCGTCTTCATTAGTTCATAAATAAATATTTAATCTTCTAATTTCCCAACTTTTCATTGTATTTAACTTTCTAGGATTCTGTATTTTTTCCATAAATTCATCATAATCTTTTTTCATTCTCTCTGAATCTCAAATATCATCCAAAAATTTTTCCAAATCTTTCAATGATTTTCATGCTTTTCTACTAAGACTATCTCTTTTAATTGTTTTAACATAAGTCTTCAATGTAGTTAAACAACTTTCATTTTTCAATAAAAATTCTGCGAACTTTCAATCCAAAGCTCATTGTTCAATTTTAATTACATCATCACCTTTTTCAGGTCATCCAACCTCGAGAAGTTCCTTTTTAATTGTTTCAAATCTTTCCTTTAATTCAGATTCTCCATTTTCAGACACTTCTGCTGGATTGTTTTGTGTTAATACATCTTCCATTTTAATAAAAATTAAGAAACTAAAAGCTGTCTATTAATTTATCTAATTCTTCCAATTCCTTTTCATCTTGCATTGCACTTTGCTCTTCCATCTCTTTCATCTTCGTTAAAGCATCCAATCATTTTTTCATTTTTAATTTAGACATTTCTGATCTTGCTGAATGAATACCTGATTCAACAGTTTCTATCAAAGTATCCAAAACATCTTCTCAAAGAGCTCATTGTTCCACTACTATCTTTAAACCTGGAGCTAAATCTCGAACAGATTCAAGATTTTCAAGAATCTTAATTAGATATTCTTTTTTTGTCATTATGTTTTTGTTAGACAATAATAAAAAATTATCATGTATATTATACATACAATCATAAAATTTGTCAAATTTCTAAGGAGTTTTTTACCTATTTATCAAGAAATTTATAATAAATTTTATTATTATTCATGATTCTCTGCATTTAGAGCCACTCCTAAAGATCAAGCAGACAATAAAACTAGATAAATCAATAATATAGTTTCCATTCATTGGTAATTCATATGGAGTAGGGTAGGTAATGCTCAAATTAGTAATCACATACACAAAAGTCAGAATGAAAATCATGGTTTATCTGGTACGACTTTAACCATTCCAACAAGAGCGATAGACATGGTAATATTGAATAAAAATATTCCTATAAATCAGCATACTGGCCATATTTCTCAGAGTAATAGAAATGGTAGAGATAACAAAAGTGATCAAACTCAAATTTTTAGCCATCACCATTTATCTGCAAAAAATCATCATAAAGCTTTTCAAAATTCTAAACAAACTACAAAGCTGATTGAAATCAATGCTCAAGTTTTTCGTGAATAACTTACCAAGAATCCTACGAAAGAACGAATGATTATACAAATACTCAAAAGCGAAATGATTATAATTATAGGTAATTTCCAATTATATTTTTTTAGACTTTCTTTTTTCGTATATTCTTTAATTTTTTTATATGGTAAAAAGTCTTTTGAACTCCAAGCCATAGTAACCAATCAGATTCATAACAATACTAGTCATTCTCGGCAGTAGAAATTCCCAGCTTTTCATAGTAATGTTCACAAAATTAATCCTATTCCTCATGGAGCAACGAAAATTCATGGTTCTCTAGCTTTTCAGGGATTGAGAGCTAAAGTTAAAATTCATCCTCAAATATGGAAACATGCATTTCCTAGTCACAGTAAGACCATTGATAATATTGGATATGTGGCAAGTATACAAACTCAGATTCACACTAATATGCATCCAATATATGAAATACTTTGAGAATATTCAGTTTTGTCTGCAAAAATTCATAAGAATAATTGCAGTCCAAAAGCTAAAATATTATATAATAAAACTCATTGAATAAATGTTTCAGTAGAGAGTAGTCCTAAATTCCATATCGAGAAAACAGCTGCAGCACAGCAGAAATCTACTACCATATGTGAGAAACTTCGAGAGGAGAGTATTGAAATGTATCTGGATTTTGAGAGCATAAAGTAAAGTTTTATATGATAAATTTATATACTGAATATCTAATTGCATAAAAAAATCAAAACATTATATACAAATATATTTTATTTTTAATCAATAAAATGATTAAAAAAATCTGATTTTCTTTATTGTTTTTGTTCGGAATTTTATTTGTCTGAGTAAGTTTTGCAAATCCAATCGCTCCGACGTTATACTGTGATGTAATTAAAAATGTAGAGATAGATGATTATAAGGTAATAATTGAACAAGGTAAGAAAAATACAAATTTAGAAGAATCGAATTTGGATAATTCATGACGAAGTAGTCCGTCATTTAATTGAAAACGAGAAGTATATGAACCTAAGGCAAAAGAATGTATAAAATGTTCAAGACATTTCTGATTGACAAATATATCTAAAGTATATTTACTTAATAAAAGTATCGATATATCAGATATTACGCAAGAAAATATTGATGACAAAGCTATTTTTGTATGAGAAATTAACAGTTTTGATTGTTCTGATTCTTATTATGATAGGGTGAATACATACGAGATAACTAAAAATTGAAACGGTTATAATCTAGAATTAAGAAAAACGACAAGTGAAAAAATAAAACGTAGAATAAAAAATAATTTAGAAGAATTTCCTTATGCATGGTTTGTGACAGTTATAATAGAGACTCTACTTCTTTTTGTTATATCGAAGTACAACTGGAAAGAAGAAAAAATTTCTAACAAGAAAATTATTTTATTCTGAATAATTCCAACAACAATAACACTTCCATTATTTTGGTTTGCTTTACCTTTATTAATGTGAATTTGAATACGGTATAATATAATTTGAGAAATCTTGGTAATATCATTAGAGGCGATTATTATAAAATATTGATTAGATATTTCTCGAGGAAAAGCAATAAAAGCAAGTATTTTCTGTAATATTATTTCACTTATGCTCTGATCAGTTATTCTTAAGCTATTAGATTGACTACTTTATTAATTTATTTTATCATATTAATAATAAATCAAAATGAAAAAAATCGGACTTTTATTTCTTTCAATCATCGCAATTCTTTGAATTTGAATGAGTTTTGCAGATATAGTTATGCCTAATACACACTATGTAGATAGATGTGTAAAAGTAACAAATCCACACTGAATCCCTTGATACAAATTGGTTGTTCGACACGATGAATTTGATTTTGGTAAAACTCATTATAGCGTTTATTCTGTAGAAGAAGGTGAATGCCTATCACATTTCTCACAATGATGATCTTCTCGATCAAGTGATTTTCCATATCTAGTTGATGAAAATATAGATATCAGTACTTTAGATAATTTACCTTCAGAGGAATTTGAAAGTGAATTATGAAAATTTTATAAATTTGACCAAATTTATCCAAACGGATGATATGTAAGTGACTCAAATCCAGGGACAACTGAAACTTTAATATACAAAATAGTAAATGATTGAGATAATTATAAACTGGAAATTATTAAAAGCATGTGAGGAGTAGAGTTGAATAGTGATACGTTGATAAAATTCTGAATTGTATGGATTCTGACAATTCTAATTGAAACTATAGTTCTTTTCATTATCGCAAAATTATTCCGAAAAGAAAACCAGATTTCTAATTGAAGATTAATTCTTATTTGAATTTTAGCTTCAACTATCACTCTTCCATTATTGCGATTCGTTCTTCCAATATTCGTTACTGATGAAATAATTTATATGGTTGTTTGAGAATTGGCAGTAACTTTGATAGAAATATTTATCATAAAATACTGATTAAAAATCTCACGAGGAAAGGCTATACTAGCAAGTGTTATTTGTAATTTATGTTCATTTCTTTTCTGATTATTAGTTTTCTAATTGACTTTTTTATCTGTTTCACTATAAGTGACGACGTTTAATTTCAAAACAAAAAGCAATGATTAAAGAATTTTTAGAGAAGTTTAAAAGCTTCACAGTACAAGATTTCGAGCATTTGACTTATGCAATGATTAAGCCGGATGCAGTTGTGGCAAAGGAGGAAATCCTCCAGGATATCGAACGTAGAGGATTTAAGATTCTCTTCCAGCAAGAGTATCAGCTCTCACAGAAACTTGCGAAGAATTTCTATTCTGAACATGCTGGTAAGGGATTCTATGACCGTCTTGTAGCTCAGATGACTGCTGGACCTGTCGTAGTTCTTATCCTCGAAAAGGACGGGGATGTCCCATGTTTCCAGGTTTGGAGAGGAACTCTAGGTGCAACTAATCCTGAGAATGCGACAGAGGGAACTTTGAGACACTTCTACACTCAGAAGCTTTTCGGGGGACCTGAGATGTATGCTCAAGAGAAGGCTACGAACTGCTTCCATGGAGCAGATTCCGTAGCATCAGTTATCAGAGAATCAAACTTGGTTCTTTACGATATCGCAATGAATTCTTAATTGGAATCAATCACTTAAAGGGGCAGGTTTTTTATCTGCTCTTTTTTTATTTTCATTTGAAAAAAAAATAAGGAATTGTACAATGAATAAATATTTATTTTCGTGATAAACGATGTTTCATTACTTCCAGTGAAAAGTAGAAAAGAAAGGCGGAATCACATTATTGATTCATGACTTTATCGGAATTCAGGTTTCTTATACATGAAGAAAATCTGAATGAGAATTCTATCTTTTCCCAGTTTATGACGAAAATAAAAGAACTGTACAATATTTTGCATTCGATACATTAGAGCAAAAACAGATTTTTGAACAATTCTTGAAAGTAAATGGAATCTGAAGTAAAACCGCATTTCAGCTTGCTCAAACTCCACAAGAAGAACTTTCAAATGCGGTTAAAAATATGGATGTAAAATTCTTTCAATCTATTCCATGAGTATGACCAAAATGAGCAAAAAAAATCTTACTTGAACTCAAAGATTCACTTAATGCGAACGAATTATCTTCACTAGATGTGGACCAGAAATTATTCAAAGATATTATAAAATCAATGCGTTGACTAGGATATGAAGCGGAGAGTGTAAAGAGAGTTTTGCTTACATACAAAGAACCAATCACCAAAGAAAAGATGCCAGAAATTATTAAACGAATTATATCACAGCTTTAGAAACCAGATTATTCTCATATGTTCAAACTTAAAACGATATTAAATTTATACTGAACCAAAATAAAATACGCATTGTGAGTAGCTTTTTTCGTTGCGATGATTTTTGCGATTAGAACATATGTAAATTATTTAAACGTGGTGGAAGAAATCAATAAAGTGGATGCGAGAACTGCGTCAGTTCAGAATGAAATGGATTATGCTCAGAATTTTCAGAAAAAATATTTAGCTTCAGACTATGGATATCTTTTCCTTGCACATGATAATTCAATGATATTTGATGGGGAGGAAATTATACTTTTCAAATCTTCTGAAGATGTAGTGGAAACATGATTTAATACAGATTTAACGCATATTCCTTATCGTCCAACAGAAGAAGAGCAAAGAAAAATGATGGAACCTATGGAGGCCTGGAAATTATATTTCAAAGAAATTTGAACAAAAATAAAATAATTTAACATTACACAAAAATACAATGATGACTACATTCTCAATATTCCGAATTCTAAACGTATTTTATCAGGTTATATCAACATTTTTTGTTTACTGAATTCATTTATGTGAATCGTCATATCCAGCAATAATTCGTGAATGAATTTGGTTGTTATTCCTATTCGTGGTTCTGATTTTGTGATTCAAAAAATTTAAGCCATACTGGAAACATCGAAAAAAAACTTGGATAGCATTTATAATCCTGATTGTTGTTTCAGTTTTGTTTTCTCTTTTGAAAGATGCAACGTGGAGTAATATGTTTATAGGAATTAAATACTGATTCCGATGGATGTTTATTCTGATTTCTGCGAGTTTCTTTGGATATGTAGTTTCAGAGAAATGGCAAAAATCTAAGTTGATTCAAATCCTTCCACGAGTTTTAGTCTGAATTGTTTGACTATGATTCCTGTGGCAATGAGCTAAATTATTGCGACCAGACTTTTTCTATTCTTTGGGATATGGAGGATTAAATGATTATACACAGGGAGAAAATCCACCAATATATTATCTTACGTGATTTGAATGAACTTTACGTCGACAATGATTCTTCTCATGACCAAATAATTACTGATATTTTTTGGTGGCATTTCTTCCGCTTGTTTGGCGGTTTTTTACGAGTAAAATCAAGAAAAAGGAAAACACAATATTATCAATTCTTGCTTTGGTAGTTCGAATGGCATGAATGGTAGCTACACTTTCACGTGCAGTTTTGGTTTGAATGGTTGTGGTTTTTGTTGCTCTATATCGAAGTAAATTGAAATCAAAAAAGAGATGGCTACTCCGATGAGGAATCTGACTTTTAGTTGCTTTGGCTGTATTGTCAGTACTCAAACGAGAATCAACGGTTGGACATATCACAAGCAAATTATCTACAATTCCAGAAGTAATCTCTCAACCATTATGACATGGACTTTGAAGTTCAGGACCAGCAATTCATTACGAATGAAAATATCTCCCAGAAAATTATTTCTTACAAATTATGCTTGATATCGGAACTATCTGATTCTTATTCCGAACATTTGCGATATTATGCTTGCTCTTGATTCAGTATAAAGTGATAGGAATCAGAAAATGAAAACTGACTAACGAAGAGGAATATCAGCTTCAAGTCTTGTATAAATTACAAATCTGATTTTTCGCTCTATTCATAATGTTACTATTCTTGCATGTATTTGAGGATAGTATGGTAAATTATTTATTCTTTACGATATATGGAATAGTTCTTGGAAGTTTGAGTACGAAGTTGAAAGGGGACTTATCTTGGAAAGAAGTATTGGAACAAAATAAAGATATACATTAAAAATTATTATTCAAAAATAAAAAGCTCTCCGTTTGGAGAGCTTAATTTTTTATTTAATCAGCTAATTCTTCATCAGTTGGTAAACGATAAGTTTCATAATAATCAGAATTATCATTCCATTGCTTTTCATTATACCACACATCATATTCTCCAGATTTTAAATTTTCAATTAATGCTTCTTTGTGGAATCAATTTGAATCAACTCTTAGATTATAAGATTGTATTCTTGGTATTAAATTTACTGCTTCAAGTGCTCAACCTACGTTATAGACTGAATATCTTAATTTTCTGAATATGTTTTCATCAATTTTATTGAATTCATCAATTTCTTGGTTGTATAACAATTTATATGCATATAGCATTATGCGTTTAGTATCTTTTTCAGAGTAAAGAGGAAACCAAGAAAGAATGTCATCAATTTCTTCATGTTTTACTTCGTTGTATAAGACATATTCTCATTTTGCCATTTCATGAATTAAATCTTCTCTATTTCGCATATTTTCTTCATAAAACTTAGCTAAATTTAATCTCAAATCTTCAGGGAAAAGTTGCATTACTGAATTTACAGTATTATCCACAACATCTTGTAAAACAGCAGAAATTAATGTGGAGACTAAACATCATAAATGGTTCATAATATCTACGCTTTTATAATTCATTTTTATAATAAAATCTACCATATCCCAATCTCATTTATCTGTATAATAAATCAATAAAACCATGCTACCACGAGCGTATCATTGAAGGTATTGTGGGAGTAATTGTAGAACTTTATCGTTAGGTAAATAATAATCCATAGAAAGAATTTTATCTAATTCTTGTAAATCCGATTTAATTTCTTCTTCATTTTCATCCAAATATTCTCTAATTGTTATTTCTTCATCATTTTTTAATTTTCAATTTCTTTCAAAGTTAATAAAATTGCTATCTAAAAATCTTGTTAAAGTATCTTTATTCCAAACCCATGTTCCACAACTTGCTACATCTCAAGAGTAAACCACAATACATTCATCTTGATTATGCCTCCATCAAATTTTAACATTTTTGTAATAAATACCACCATTGGAATATATTAATCTATACATAGCGTCTAAATCATGCCATAACTCGCTTGTGTTCCATTTATTTTCATATTGTTTTAGTTGAATTAAGGCATCTTCATCATCTGGAAGGGGAGTTTGATGTTCACTACGTTGAAATATTGATTCATCCACCTCTGGAATCTTTGAATATTGAATTTTACCGTAAATTACATCTATTATTAATAAGATTAAACAAATTAGCAAAAAGATTCAGATTCATCTTCAGATTTTCTTTAAAATTCTTATCCATTTTTCACGGGTTTCTCATTTAAGTCTGAACATTACGATATGAAGAGCTAGCATAACTACAAAACATACTAATGTAATTCATATTCATAATGACATTAATAATGCCCCTTTACTATCATGGGTACTCCATCAGTAAATGTAAATTGCTACTCATGCAAAGAATGCTAACCAAGTGAGGATATACCCAAACATTCACCAAAAGCTTCTCTTTGGTTTTTCTGTATTGATGTTTTTGTTTTCCATTTTTATAAATTATAGAGTAAAACTAAGAATTAGAATTATATCATTCAGATAATTCTTCATCTGTTGGTAAACGATGCTCTCAATAGTAATAATCTGCTTGCTCTCAATTCCATTGTTTTTCGTTAAACCAAACTTTATATTCTCCAGATTTTAAATTTTCAATTAATGCTTCCTTGTGGAAAATGTTCCAATCTAACCTACCATATAGTGATTGCATTCTTGGCATAAGATCAAGTATAATTTGTTTACCATACAAATTATATATAGAATGTTCAAGTCATGAAATATTCCATTTATTACTTTCTGGCATAGAGAATAAAGATTCATATTTATCCACTTTTTCATCGTAGAGTAATTTATATCCATAGTTCATAAAACGTTTTGTATCCTTTTCTGAATAAATAGGGAAATGTGTTAAAAATCGATTTCCTTCTGCGACGTATCCTTGTCTATAATTTGTTCACAGAGCGTATTCTCATTTTATTGTGTTGTGGATGAATTCTTCTCTATCTGGCATAATGTCAGTATAGAACTGAGCTAAATTTAATCTTACATTTTCAGGTAAAAGTTGTAAGCTGGAATTTATCGTATCATCTACTATTCACTGAGTAACGAGTGATATTAAAACAGAAATAAATGTTCAAAGATTATCCAATATATCAGTTGTTTTATAGTTTACTTTTACAATATATTCAACCATATCCCAATCTTCTTTTTCTATATAATATAATAATGCTACCATACTACCACGTGCATATCACTGAACAAAATTTGGAAGAACTTCTAACGCATTTTCAGGTAAATAATAATCCATAGAAGCAGTACGATCTAGCCATTCTAAATCTGATTTTAATTGGTCCTCATTCGCTTCTATATATTCTCTAACAGTAACTTTTTCTCCATTTACTGTAATTTTATCTGAATAACTACTAAGGATTCTATCTATTGTATCTTTATTCCAAACCCAAGTTCCACAACTTGCTTCATCTCATGAATAGACAAGGATGCATTCATCCTGATATCGTTCCCATCATATCTTACTGTCTCTATATGGATTATCGATAAGATATTTAGAACTTCAATTAAAATTACGATACGCATATTCTAAAACTTCTAAAACATCCATTTCTTTCTCGGTTTTATTAGGTGTACTTCGTCTTTCCCTTTCTTTTTTATTTAGTTGAATCAATGCATCCTGGTCATCTGGAAGAATAGTTTGATGTTCTGTACGTAGAAAAATAGATTCATCAACTTCAGGAATCTTTGAATATTCATTTTTACCATGGATAATATTGATAATAGCTATCACTAAACCAATCAACAATAATATTCAACCCCATTTTCCAATTATTTTTCAGATTTTCTTTAATATTTTAATTCGTTTTTCACGAGTTTCTCATTTGAGTCTAAATATTACAATATGCAATAATCCCATAAATATAATACAAATTACAGTAATTCGTATTCATAATTTCATTACTCACATATTAGGATATTGTCAGTTATATCATCCATAAATTCCAATAGCTACTCAAGCAAAAAATATCAACCAAGTGAGGATATAACCAAACATTCACCAAAAGCTTCTCTTTGGCTTTTCTGTATTGATGTTTTTGTTTTCCATTTCTGTATAAAGTATAGAATAAAATCTTTCTACACATATTATACCCCCCCACCTTAATTTGTCAAATATTTTATTACTTTTTTTAAAAAACATTGAAAAATAAGATAAAGAGAATATATTATAGGTTAGTTTGATATTTTTTATTTTTCAATTTTGATTTGAAATGAAAAAATTCTGACTTTTAACTACTTTATTAATTGGTAGTTTATTACTTGCAGGATGTAATAAGAACCAAGAAACAGTGCCTGAAGAGAACTTTGTTTTAACATGAGGTTTTTCTGTAAAACAAGATATAGAAGAGGTAGTAAATGAAGAAGTTGAAAATGTTAATAATGTTAATAATGTTGTAGCTCAGAACTCTCCATTAGTGGAAGAATACGTTATTCATACATGATGTGATAAATACATAAATAATGAATTTTGATTTCAAATTGATTTAAGTGATTGGACTAGTAGTTGTAAAATAATATATAGTGACTTTGATTACCCATATATAGAATTATGGTCTTTACCATTAAATGATTATTGATGGTTTGAATGATGGGGAAATTTCGAAACTATAACAATAATAGCTAAAGATGAGGAAATAAGAGATAAAGATCCACTTTTTAATTATGATGAGGTATTTGCAGAAAATAATAAATATAAGTTTTACCGTGTTTGATGATCTGCATCTCCATCGTTTTATTATACATATTTCCCACTAGGCTATAATGATTTTATCTGTGAATGAG
>Ga0247611_10004655_pt1 | contig 18817 bp, 17 predicted proteins | sample 177DNAGHGhighgp2_FD_192422 | JGI IMG/M metagenome (GOLD analysis project Ga0247611, IMG submission 192422) | Sheep rumen microbial communities from Palmerston North, Manawatu-Wanganui, New Zealand - 1770 DNA GHGhigh gp2 | ecosystem: Host-associated > Mammals > Digestive system > Stomach > Rumen... | reverse complement strand
GCAGGCACAGTTCGTGATGCATTTGAAGCTGTATTACCAATTAACCAAGAAACAAATGAACTAGATAACAGTTTACTTAAATATGCAGCTGCTTTCAGTCCTTGGTGCACATGTACAGTTGATGGTATAGAAGCTGATTTCCCTGCTTCATTTGTGTATTTGAGTGCTTATGGTAAAGCTAAACAAAATAAACAAAACCCTAACTGGTTTGCATATGCCGGTTCTATGAGAGGTATTCCACCATTCGTCGTTACACCACTTCACAGATATGGCGATGTTGAAAATGGAATTTTACAAGGTCGTGAATTCACTGAGGAAGGCGATTTTGATACAGACGACAATAAAACATGGGCAATTAACCCAATTAGTAATATCGACCCATTTGGAAATATTGTTTGGGGTAATAGAACATTATTAGATAACAGTGAAAAAGGTGGTTTAACTGCAAGCTCATTCTTGAACATTAGAAACTTAGTTTGTGATATCAAGAAACGCATGTATAAAACTTCTCGCAAATATACATTCGAACAAAATGATGATATTTTATGGGCAAACTTCAGCTCAGATATTAATGAACTACTTGACCAAGCTTTAAGTGGCAGAGGTATCCGTGGTTCTAGATTAACACCTATCCCAACAGATATTAAGGGTAGATTAAAAGCTCACTTGGTTATTATTCCAGTTGAAGCTGCTGAAGACTTCGATTTAACACTCGAAATGGCTGACTCCTTAGATGTCATTGTTGAGAATGCTTAATGGAGGAAATAAATAATGGCTAATATTGATGTTGTTTCTGCAAACAGCTGGCACATTGCTGATAACCCTGGTATTTACGAACCAGCAAGAAATAATAACTTCGAATTCCTTATTATGGATGCTGATAACCTTTTAAAGGCCGGTGTCTTAGAAGAGGAAGCTACTGCAGATGATTATCTCACTAACGGACAAGAAATTATTCGTTTATCAGTTAATAAAGCTCCAGTTCCACATTTCTCTCAAGGTGAAATAGCTATCTCTAGAGGTAATACAAAAACTTACTACGCAAGTACTATCGAATATAAAGAAGGTACTCTTGAAGTCATCGATTACATCGATGTCAGTGGTAAATCAATCTTAATGGCTTGGCAAGCTTTGTCCGGTAAAGCTATAAGAGGTACAGTCGGTAGAGCTAGAAACTATAAGAAAGATTGTGTGTTGATTGAATACTCTCCAGACTACGCTCAAAAACTCCGTTCTTGGAGATTAAAAGGCTGCTGGATTAAAGAATTATCTGAAGATGATTATAGTCATGAAAGTCCCGATAAAAAGGTCGTCAGAGCTACAATTAGATACGATAGAGCTATTCCAGAAGAATAAGAAAATATAAGGCAGTAAAAGCTGCCTTTTTCTTTATCTTTATTTATAAAATTTTTATAAATTTTTCTGTGGCTAAATTAAATGAACAGAAAGGATTTAGCTATGGCAAAAAGTAGTAGAGAAGGAAAAAAGATGATAGCTTTAGAGATGGATGAGAATCTCTATAATGCTGTAAAAGAATTAGCCTTTGAACAAGGGCAGAGTACATCATCTGCGGTTCGTATGGTATTAATTGATTATCTACGAAGGTACAAAGGTTATAAGCCAATTAGAACAAGAAAGGATTGCTAAATTAATTGTAAGGGTATGGAAAATAATTATACTATTTCAGAAACATTCACTCTCCCTTCACTCGGAAAGATTTATCCAGAACCAATTAATCCAGAAATTGAACTACGTTCAATGACTACTAGGGATGAGATGAGAAGAACAGCTCCAAGTAAGTACATGTACAAACCTCTTTGTGATATGATTGAGGGGTGTATCGTTGGAACTAAACCAAAAGTACATGTTTATGACATGTGTATTGGTGACTTTGTGTTTTTATTACACAAATTAAGAATCATTACATATGGTTCTGAATACCATTTAAAGGTAAGATGCCCAAACTGTAAGAAATTTGTATCAGGTGTTACAGATTTAAATAATGAAACATTATTAGAATGGGATGATTCTATTTTAGATAATTTAGAATTTACTCTCCCTAAGTCAGGGAAGAAAATTAAGATTAAGTACACTACACCTAGAATGCTTGATGAGATTCAAGCTGAGAAAGAAAGAAGATTAGAGAAGGCCGGAGATAATGCTCCAGAGTATGATATTGGGCTATCTTTAACTCTTCAATATTTAATTGATACGGTCGATGGAGAGAAGTTAACACCTTCTAAGAAGGAAACATTCGTTGACCAATTGCCAGCATATGACTTAAAGTTCTTGTTGGCTAAATCTGCGGCAGTAAACGAGAAGGTTGGTCTCGACACAAAAATTGTTGTTAAATGTGGCCAATGTGGGTATGATATCGTTACATCGTTTCGCCTCGAACCAGAATTTTTTGACCCCGTTATTTGATGAACAAGGTAATGCAACGGGTCCTAAGATTTACGAAGAAATCGTTAGGGAATGCTATTACATATCAAAATTTATAAACACATCGTTTAACGACCTGTTAGACGTTACTCCAGCTGATAGAGCATTATTATTAAAGAATATATCTATTGAGGCTAAGAGGAGTGTAGAACAGCGTGAGAAAGCGATGGAAAGTATACAACATTAATTAAGACAAAGGAGGCAGCTTCATGGCAAGAAATAACGGTAACATTGTTGATGATATAAAAAGCTCAAATCAGACTAATAATACCCATGCAAGGTCTACAGGTGAATTAACACTTGAGAAGGCCCGTGCTCAATTTGCAGAGAATGCCGCTAAAAAGCTCAATGAGTTACAGACAAAGAATGTAGAAGCTCAAGCTAAGCTTGAAGCTGCTTTAAGAGCGAAAGGATTAAAAGAATCTGATGCTCAATGGAAGAAGTTTTTATCTGAACAGGCCAAGACAGAAGGTCATTGGAAAGAATTAAATCAAAAACAAAGACAGATTCAAGAGTTGAAAGACCTCGAAGAGGCCTATGCTTATGAATCAGACCTCCAAGAAGCTTTACTTAAACAGAAAGATGCAACAAATAAAGCTATATTAAAATCAGAATATGCTACCATGGAGGATAAGGTAAAAGCCCTCGGTGAGCTAGTAGGTTCTGGGTTGAAGGCAGGTGCAGTTAAGGCTACTGAGGCATTAGTTGGTGATTTAAACGGTATCATGTCAACATATGCTCAGTATCAAGCTAAGATTAACGCTAGAATACAAGGCACATTCATGAGTTATAAGAAGTTAGAAGATAACTTATCAACGGCCATAGGTATTCAACCATATGTTAAAACTCAAGATATGGTGTCTAACTTAGCACAGTTAGTTGATAGTGGTATTGCATATAACATGGAGATGCGTGCTTTCTTACAAACTGTGTCCGATAATATTGCTACTACATTCGATGCAGCTAATGGAACATTATTGAGATTAGTTCGTATTCAAAGAGAAGATTCTACTGCAGCTAGACTTGGTCTAGAGGCGAGATTAACACGTTACTTCAACACAATGTATCAAGATACATCATATCTTTCTGATGCATTCGACACTGTTTCTGGGGCTTTACTTGAAGCATCATCTACAATGAATCATGCTCAAGCAGTTGAGTTTGAATATCAAGTTCAAAAATGGTTAGGTTCATTGTATGGTGTAGGTCTCTCAGATGAAGCTACTGCTGGTATTGCTCAAGCTCTTGGTATGTTAGGCTCCGGTAATGTTACTGGATTAAGTAGTTCTCAGTATCAGAACTTATTAGTTATGGCAGCATCTAGAGCTGGTTTGTCATACGGTGAGTTATTAACTGGCGGTTTAAATGCCGACAATACAAATATATTATTAGAATCAATGGTTGGCTATTTGAGAGAAATAGCTGGTGGAACGAATAAAGTTGTACAATCTGAATTAGGTCGTGTTTTTGGTGTAAGCATGTCTGATTTACGTTCTGCTTTAAATATGAATGTAGGCATAATGGGTAATGTATCTAAACAGAATATGTCTTACATGGACACAATAGCTGAATTAGTAATGCAGCTACAAGCTCTTCCATCAAGAATGTCTATTGCTACAATGATGGACAACATGTGGGAGAATTTAGAATGGAGTCTAGGTACAGGTATAGCCTCAAATCCGGCTTTATATGGTATCTGGAAAGTTACAGACATGATTCAAAGTTATACAGGAGGTATTAATGTACCATCTGTATTTGCAATGGGTAGTGGTTTCAATTTAAATACTTCAATTGAAAACCTAATGAAGTTAGGCGTTGTAGGTATATCATCACTCGGTATGATTGGTGACTTAGTCAGTGGTCTAAATTCTTCTGCAGTCCCAGGTTCAATGTATGCTAAATTACAGGGACTCTCATCTATTCAATCATTAGGTAGGGGTCTTGTAACTGCTATGTCTGGTATGTCTACATCACAAACAACAGTGGTAGGAAATAGCTCCGGTGAAGATTACTATTCAAGCGTTAAAAATCAAGCTCAAGGAGAAGGTAATGAGGCAGTTGCTGATTCTCAAGAAAATAGCGATTCAGGTAAACAAATGAAAGAAATTCATGACTTTACCCAAAGCATTTATGAGTTAATGAGCGAGTTAAATCGTAAATTAGATACAAGCTTATTTAGTAAGTTGGATAGTGTGGAAGGCTTACGAGTATCCATGTCTAATTTCCCAGGGTTAGCATAGGAGAAGTAGTATGTTAAAGATAAATAATAATAGTTTAATATCAGGATATATAAAGCAGATGCTTCATGATTTTAATCTACCTAAAGCTAAAGTTCTCTCTATTGGAATGCTGGTATTTCAAGGTGGATATTATATTACGCATGATAAACTTTATAGAGCATTAAGAACTGATGTCTATACCAGTCTAAAGGATGTTAACGATACAACATTCTTCTACGAAATAGATAATTATATTTATGGTAAGGGTTATCTAAATATAACTAAAAAGTTAGAGCTTAACTCTAGTATATATGACAAATATGTACATTATTATTTAGGTGATTATTTAAGATTCTATCGTGACTTTAAGGGTATAGATTTAATGTCTATGTACAACTGTTATGGTGGTGAAGTGGCTCAGAATATAGAGTTAGAAGTAACAAAGAGTACTTCAAGTGGAACTCAAGAGGTAGTTGCCACATTTAATTCTGATGATAGTTCCAGTGTTATATATCTAGTTCCAGTTCGTTTTGGTCAGGAGTATACAATTGCATTAGATTGTGCTTCTTCAGTTGAAGTAGCCGCTTGTTTATATAGTAATAGAAGAATATCAGTACCTTCAGAGAGTCAAGTATTAACTTCTAATACATATACAAAATATGCAGGAACATCCTTCTCGATGCCAGTTATATATAGTAAATTAAAAGATGTTCTACCTAAATTAAATAATAGAGAAATACTTTATGCTAATGAAAAAAATTTATACTTAATGATAAAAGTACCATCTACAAATACATCTTCATTAGTTGTTTTAGAGGGAGATTTTGCTAACAGTAATTTTACGTTTAGTAGAGATTTCTCTTGGGACGACTATGAAAGAGCTGATGGACTCTATGTTTTACCACATAAAACCTGGTATGAATTTACAGCAGGTTCCTACATTAAAATAATTGATTCAAATATTCAATATTATGATGCAGAAGATAATCCAGTTGAATTATTTATTGCAGGGGAAAGTTACCATGAAGCAGACAAACCTGAATTTGTATTGAGCCTTAACAAAGCTTATTACACATTCGAGGATACACGTTATGAGGTAGGCTACACTGTTAATAATACAGAACGCAAGTTAAGTTATTACTTATTCAGAAGAGATTTCCCTGTTCGCCCAGCTACCAATATACAAAATAATATATTCGTAGATGAGGATACAGGAAAAAGTTATTTATGGAATGGTACAGATTATGTCGAGTTAAATTCAGGGGATACCTCAACTGACCTATATGCTCGACACTATAATTCTAAAATGCAGCTATTATACGTAAATGATGGAAATAGTTACGTATTTGCAAATAAATTAATCGGTTACATTATCCGTAATGTAATCACAAGTGATGATAACATCAGTGATAATATTAGAAGATTACAGAAGACTTATTATTACAGAAGCAATCCATCACGTAGACCTGGTTCAAAGAAGAGTGGTCGTGAACCTATTGGGTATGATGTTCCACCAAAATACTGGGGATTATGGAGTCAGGAGTTACGAGATATGACCTACGATTTAATGCATCTAGAGGGAATTACAAATTCTGCTTTTGATGTTATAGGTTATGTAGATAAAGATGCTGAAAAAGTGCTTGGGGAAGATTTAAGTTATGACAAAGAAGGTCATATTATTTCAGGAGGTATTCCACAATGAAAGATTTAGCAGACAAACTTATCACTAATTATATCTATCTATATCATACAGATGAGTGGTTGCTTATCCCAGTGTATCCAGACCAAGTAGCAGATACAATGCAAACAACATTCAATCAAACTAACGCATTGAGTCGTTCTGCTCCAACATTTACATTTACTAATGCCGGTCCACGTACTGTTCAGATAAATCTTACTCTTCACAGAGATATGATGGACGAAGTCAATTATGGAGCTAGCAATTTAAAGATTGAGCTAGGTGATGATTATATTGACACTTTAATTAAGAGATTACAGTCAATCTCGTTACCAAATTACAGAGCAACAAGTAAGAGTGTTGTACCACCAATGATTGCAGTTAGATTTGGGGATGAAATATTTATTAAAGGTATTGTTCAGGGTAATATTACAGTTACTCGTAAGAAACCTTTATTAGATGATGATAAATACGCCTTATTTGACGTGGCATTTGTGGTCACTGAGGTAGACCCTTATGATGCTGATACCGTGGCTCAGCAAGGCTCTTTTAGGGGATTAACCCGTACATTTAAAGATGGTATATTTGCATAGGAGGTAAAGTATGGACGTTTTAAAAGATAAAAGCTTTAAAGATTATGATTCTTTATCTCGTTTCACAGGTTTCCCTATTTATTACAATACAAAGGATGAGAAATATGTATATGGATTATTATCTCAACTAGACACTACTACTCAATATGTAGGACATAAAGTGTTAGAAACAGATACATTAGAGTCCATTGCATTTAAATATTACGGTAGACCTGACTACTATTGGGTAATTGCTATGTTCAACAATATCGAGGATTGTTTCATCAAATTATCTGATAGTTTTACAGTAATCAGAGTACCAACTCTTTCAAACATTATATTTAAATAATTATGGCAAATTTGAATTTATTAGGCAGCTTAAGTAGAGTAGAGACACCTTTTATAAAAGTTAAGATAGGTGACTACGTATTCGGTGTAGGACACACTGATAAGTCGAGCTATTACGAAAGTAATAGTAATTTATTATACGCTATTCATAAAATAACCTACCCTAATTATATTCAGAACCTTACAGTTAAAAAGATTAACGGTCAAGTCAATCAATATACACTACAAATAAGATATCCAGTAACTCAAGGTGCCGACCCTAATTTCTTCGATAAAGTATTTAGTAGTGTAAGTAAAACACGTAGAATAGAGTTTAGCTATGGTGATGTTAGTGTTCCGACTTTCATATATAAAAATGAGGAAGCTATCATAACAAGTGTTAAGACCCAAGTATCTGCAATAGCATCCACTATTGATTATACGGTATCTGCAGTTTCAAGTGCAAGGCTCACATATGCATCTAAGAAGGATTTCCAGGCCATCTATTGTAAACCAAGTGATAGAATTAAGTGGTTATTACAGAATAATGCGGAGTTTGGACTTCAAGATGTGTTCTATGGAATGAGGGATTTTGCTAAAGTATTAGCAGATGGATTAATTGCAGGTGATGATGCTCCTGTCCAATTGAATTACAAAGCTAACATGTCCGTCTTAGATTATTTGATGTATTGTGTAGACTCTATGGTAGCATTGAATGATTCAATCAATTCAACTCAATTATCATCTTTTTACAGTTTAGTTATTTATGATGATACAACTGGTTTATATGACGGACCATATTTCAAAGTAGTGAAGGTAGATAAGACAGTAGAACATCCTGAGGCATATGAGATTGATATTGGTTACCCATCTCAAAATATAGTTACAGCCTTTTCAATCAATTCAGATGATGGATATTCATTGTTATATGACTATTCACAACAACTTAATACTGAACAATATGTTCGTAGAATCAATTACAAAGGTGAGATGGAGGAATTATATTCTCCAGTTATTAGTTCAAGTAACCCTCAATTTGAGACTCGTGACACAGATAAGATTTGGTGGTCAAAAGTCACACAATTCCCTATCACTGTATCGTTAACATTAAAAGGTCTATTAAGACCGGCCATATTAATGAACTATGTTAGACTTAATGTGTATTTCTATGGACAGAAACATGCATCATCTGGTCTATATGTTATAACACAGCAACAGGATGAGGTTGGTTACAATGGATTCCGTACTACATTAACACTATTAAAAATATCAGGTGACTTTGATACAAAATAGAAATTATATTGTATAATATAAGAAAGGTAAATAAATGCTTACTCTTGGATATATCACAAAACTAAATGAAGCTGACAACAACTTATTTGAAGTCAGAATTCCACTATTTGAAAAAGCAGGTAGCTCTAAGAATTTACCTGATTTGAGTGGTTCGTATTTCAAAGCTAATTTAAATCAGATACCTGGACAATACAATGCATACAGAGTAGGGGACTGTGTTGTTATTGGATTTTTAGATAATAAATTTGAGAGACCTATTATACTCGGTAAACTATTTATAAACGACAACTCGGAAGCCAGAGGGGCATCTAATGCAGATTCAATTAATGTAGCTAATAAAGCTGTATTACCTAAAGAAACAACTATAGGTGACATTACATACGACAACTTAGTTGCTATGGCAAAAGCCACTGATTTATTCACTAATCAGATAGATACCATCCTCTCTGAAAATGAGAATTAGAAAAGTCTGGTTTATATAAAATATAAAAAGAAAGTGCTAAATTTATTGAAGGAGAAGGCTAATAAATGAAATCTATTTCATTTCCAAACATGTTTAACCCAACATCAACAATTGTCAAGACTGATGGTCATGAGGCCACATTCCAAAACATATTGTTAGTGTTAGGTGCAGAAAAGGGTGATTTTGTTTTTGACCCATATTTTGGAGTTAGACTTAGAAGATATTTATTTGACCAAAACAATTACATTTTACGAGATGTAATTATTGATGAAATATATACTCAACTTAAGGTATTTATGCCTCAGTTGATTGTTAATAGAAAGGACATCTCCATTATCATTGAGAGAAATAAGATGAGTGTAAACATCAAAGTAATTAATCAATTAGACTTTGCAGTAGATACCTATAACTTAGTGTTATTTGATGGAGATAAGGAGTAGAAAATACCATGATTACAAATGAAGAATTAAGAATATCAAATGAATCATATACAAATAAAGATTTCATTAGTATCTACCCTGAGTTACTAAACATTTTCAAGCAAATCAGTCCTAAATGGGACCCAAGTTTAAGTAATGAATCTGACCCAGGTAACGTTATACTTAAAGCAATGGCATTTTTAGCAGATAAAGTTAATTATAACACTGATAAGAGAGTGTTAGAGAATTATTTACCATCTGTTACCCAGGAGACATCTGCTAGAAATCTTTTTGAGATGAACGGTTATTTTCCTAGATATTATAGGTCTGCAATTACAAGTGTTAGATTTAGATATGCAGGCTCTAATTTAGAGGCTAATCAGACATTTACTCTTCCGGCTATGGACACAGTTATCACTGATGTTGATAACACTATTTCATATTCTCTTATGGACCCAGTTACAATCGGGCCAAAACAAATGACAGATGCCATCCCAGCTATCCAAGGTATATTTAAGCATCTAACTATCGGTGATAATGAAGTTATTCAACTATCTAATTTAGATGACAACAATAGATTATATTTACCTGAACCAATGATTGCTGAAAATGGTGTGTTTGTATTCTCTGATGAGATTACTGAAAATACATCTACTAATGACTCTTGGACTAGAGTTGATAATTTGAATTTAGCAGACCCAGAGAATGGTAGATGTTTTAAGTTTGGATTTGATTCCACAAGACGTTTACCATATTTGGAATTTCCCGACAATATAGCTGATAATATTGGAAGTGGAATTAGAGTTCGTTATGTTATTACAGCTGGTAGTGCAGGTAATATTAGTTATAATTTCCTCTCTAGATTATTCTCACCTCTTCATGCTCAAAAGAAAACTAATGGTGTTCTAGTTGAAGACACATTAAGTTTTGAGGCCTCTGATTCAGGAACTGATAATGCTGGAAGTGATGCCTCTAATTTAACTGTCTATAATACAGGCTCAACTATTAATGGTGCTGACCCAGAAACGATAGACGAGGCATATAACTCATATAAGAAAACAGTAGGTACATTCGATACTTTAGTTACATGTAGAGATTATGCTAATGCCATCTACAACATGTATGATGAGACCACATCTTATCCATATGTTTCTAATGTTCAAGTCGGTGATAGACGTAATGACATTAACTACAGTAACAGTGTGGTTACATATACATCATTAGGAAAAGAAATTGTCATAGACACTAGTAATTCAAATATTACTCCTTATGACTTATGCTTATATCCATTAAATCCAGTTTATAATATATATGATACAACTTCATATATAAACTCATTTAAGCCGTTAAGTTCGGATACATTAAAATTTATTAAGAATGACATTGAGGATTACAAGACTCTTTCACATACGTATAAAACACTTGCCAGTAATGACATTTATTTAGTGAAGAACTACTATAAGTTAGTTATTCAAATTGTCACAACATATAAAGTGGGAGCTGTTGAACAGGACGAAATTAAGAATAATATTCGTGTTGCTTTATTCAAGAATTTTGGTGCTAGACAAGTTGATTATGGATATGAAATTCCAGATGATGAGTTTTATGATGTAATTAAGGCATCTGATTCTAGAATTAAAAATATTACAACCTTAAATGTTTTAACTGATACTCGAGTAATGTTAGCTAATGGAACTGAAGTGTCCTTATTGCACGGTGATAACAAAGATATATACATTACTATCTTAGCTAAAAATATTTTAGCTGGTAGATTACCGTTATTTGACTATGATACATCATTCGAATATGATTTCGGCCAATCTGCGGTTAAATATAAGAAGAATACACATGGAACATCTTCATGGGTAGATGTCACTGCTACTGAAATTCCACAGTTAGAGTCAGTATCTACAAGTTTAACTATTCCATTTGAATTGAGTGCAGCTTCAGGTAAATTTGATTATACATTAAATGATGATGAAATTATTCAATGTATTGCTCCAAGTTTACAATCTCCAATTACATACCCGGCTTATACTAATTTTAGATGGGAAACAACTAAGACCGGGGAAGCTGCTAATGTTCCATCTAATTCGGAGTATACATTAACAGGAGATGATGTTTTATACATCAATTACACAGATAGTAATAAACAAGTAAATAATATTAAATACACAGCTACAAGTATTACTAAGAATGGTAGAGTACAACCTAGAGGTACAGATAATCCAGTTATTATTAAGACGAACTTCTTAATGAAACCAACAGCTGATAGTTCATATGCTGATGGGAGAAGTGCCACTGAGAAGGATACTGGAGTAGACGGAGTAAAATGGTTTAATAGTCTCTCTACACAAGAACAAATTGAAGAAAGAGAGATTGTTTCAAGAGTTATAGATGATGCATCACTATACTGTTACTGGTCCACTGATAGATTAGGTAATAAATTGTTTACTTTAGAAGATGCAGTATATAACGATGATGATGAATTACTCTACTTTGAAAGACTATTAGGTGATAATGAATACTTTGCATACTGTGATTCTGGTATGACAGACGTTGTTATTAGGGGTTCCGGTACTAAATTACGTTGGTACGGTAGTGCTGATTCCTTAGGAATTTGGGTATGTAAAGAACAAGGTATTGATGACCTTATTGACAATGGTATCTCAGCTTTTGCCGAATTTAACTGGCAAGAGTTAGGTTTCAATAGAAATAATTTGGAAATATATGCAATGCAAATACTAACTTTAGCTTCAGGTGATAACATAACAATTTCAAATGTCACACCTGAGTCTGGAGCTAGATTGACAAATGAGTGGACAGAGTTGCCTTCAGCTGCAAAGATTAGTTATACAATAGCTGGTAGTACTTCAGAATTACCTACAACTTCGCATGCATTCTTGGCTTGGAAGATTCGCACTAGATTAGATATCAATTGTGGTCCGAATTTTGGTCAACTAGTAAACACTCATCACTCTTTTGTGTTTACAGATAAAGTTGGTGATAAATACAGAGTTGAACCTTATACCGATGCCTTAGGACAAACAATTAAACCGTATATCTCTTTAAGTCAATTAGTTAGCACAGCAGGTGGAGAGAATGTTGATTTAACTGTCACTAAAATTTCAAATACAGGTGTAAGTACTGCAGAGTGTATACTATCTGCTTTCATATATCAAGATAATACAGTTAGCTATGGATTAGCAACTGGTGGAACTAGAATATTGTCTAAGTTCAATGGATACTGCACATTGCCAGTTTCATTATTGAACTTTGAGGATAGTGATACATATGATGTTGTATTACCTGTGTTAGCAACTTCAGATAAAACAACTTTAGTTATGTTCTTTGTAAATAAAGAGGGTGAATTTGGCGAAGAAGGACACACCGGCTACTATGCTGGTGACAATTACGAAATTTCAGTCAGCAACTGTAGAGTATATAATTCCGAAACAACAGGATATCCAGGTGTTACATTGGTTGAACAAGGAGATGGGGAGACAATTAAAGTCCTAGAATTAAATCCAGCTTCAAATTCAATTACAGTTAGTATAACAAAGGGAGTAAATGAAGATGCAGAGTGTAATCTCATTATTGGAAGTATATCTAAAACAAATCACACAGATAGTTTAGTGCTAAATCCTAATTTTGGTTTAACTGCTGTGGAAGAAAGAGAACTTTTAACACGAATCGGAGAGTTAGATACAAACACAAAGTTCTATTACAATGCCCCGATAGACAAAGGTTCTGCAATAGATATTAAAGATACTACATTACCAGATTTCTTCTGGGACAGAAATAATGTATTTAATAAATTCACATTAGGAGAGATTGATTTTGACGAAAGCGGTACAACAATCGATATCGTTAACTCATCTAAATTATAATTATGATTAAAACAGAGCATCTAGTACCAAGTAATTATTATATTCGTTCCAGAGACTTCCAGTTATTGGGAAGAGTTTTGGATTGTGTATTTAATAGTGCAAAGTCATATTCGGATATGATTCAATATGATGTCATCTGTAAAAATACAGATAAGAGATTACTTGACTTAGTCACTAGAACAGTTGGATTTGAGACAAAGAGAAAATACGACGAACTTGATTTATTTGTGTTATGTACTACATTTAAATCTATATTGAAGAATAAAGGAACTATCTTAGCAGTTGAAGAATGTGTTAAGATGCTATTACGAGCTCAAAATATACATAAACAATGTAGAGTGTATGATGTTAAATCTGAAATAGAAGGTAGTGATAAACCATTTAAGCTTGAAATTTTAGTTCCAGATGAATTGACTGACATCGCATTATTAGAAGATATGCTAGATTATGTTCTCCCAGCTGGATATATTTATTCTATCATTAACGCAGGTGATATTCTCGATGATATACGTTCCGATGTAGCAGGCATAAGTGAAGTGGTAACACCACCAGTAACATATAATAATAGTGAATTAGGTCATGTCTTGAAACCTACAGCTGGAAATAGTGATGAATTTAGAACAGAATTGACTACAGTTTTTAGAGAGGATGCAAATAATGAGTAAGACAGCTAATAAATCAAAAATTACATATGAAGGTAAAGTTAAAGTTCAACTTTATCATGGTAAAAAAGTTTATAAAACAATTAAAGAGAAGAATAAAGGTACATGGCCTTTATTCAATTTCTTCATTAGTTGTTTAACCGGTAATTACTATGACAGCCAACGTCCGATGTATTTACGTATATATAATGTAGATGCAGATGAATATATCTCTGGCGATGAGGGAGATATCAACGAAAGGGACGAAATTACAACGATGGCTATTCCGGTTAGAAAAGTCACTTCAAAATTAGCGGCCTCTACAGACACACAAGCATCTGCAGTGTTTGAATTTTTAATTCCAGCTTCTACTTTGGTGGAAAACGGACAAGGTAATTTATTAGTGCTTTTTAGTACAGATAATCGAAATATTGTTTCCAAACCGTCAGCTGAAGTATTATTGGAGCATCCAGTTACCAAAGAAGATGGGACTTCAAACATTAAAGTTGACTGGGAATTAATTATAGGGAACAGATAAGGAGAATTAAGGTATGGCATATGCAAAAAGTATTGATGTAAAAGTATATCCAACAGCTTGGAGAGGAGCCAATGCTTCCTCAGAAAAAACATTTAACCCCGAAGCATCACTAAATACAGAGGAAAATATTTCTAATCTATCTAATAGACTAGCAAAGCTTACTGCAGCTGCATCAGCTACACGATTAGACAGTTATGTAGTTAGTTTTAATTCAACAGCTGACACAGCTATATTTGTTATTCATGGTTATATATTTGAACTTGCTAATGTAAGCAGTCTCGGAAAACCATTATGGGCTAAGATTCAATTGTTAAGTGCCCCAGCAACATATAAGGGCAGAGAATTCAATAACACAACTTTAGCTTGTTTTGATAATGGTTCATCGAGCAATGAACCTGCTATTGCAGTTTTAGATATGAAAGATGGAGCTGGAACTGCAGATGGTGATTATTATTTCCACGGTTTGCAATTTTCAAATACTGAAATTAGTGGAGATGCATCCAGTGGCTCATATGTTTTAAAACTTTTAGATGCTAATGGATATGTTCCAGTTAAATCTTGGTTAGTATTGGACACTTCTCAAGTTAGAGATGTCAGTAGTGGTAACCCACTAACAGAAACAATGACTACCGGTAGTATTTATGCTGGTCGTATAGTTGTAACATCTGATATAAATGTTCCAGCTGTGGTTACTAATGGTATTTATGGGTCAAGTATCAACGTAGATACCGGACAACTTACAGTGAGTGCAGCCTTAGCGAACTTCTCCATCTTATCTAGTATGGTACTATCTGCAGGCAAGACTATGGAAATATATGCTTCCGAGTCTCTTTATATAAATACTAGAAATAATTTATGGTTTGATACCTCCAAGAGTGTGCTTATGTATGCCTCTTCAAATATCAGTATGCATGCAGAAAATATTTATGCCTCTGCTATGTCGACTAACCCGACAATTCAGCTATCAGCTTCTATCTCAGGGTACGGAAAAATTCAATTAGTTGCCGGTTCTAGTATATCCATGTATGCTGGTAATAGTATTAATTTCTATATAGATAATAAATTAATTAAAGTTCCATCTGGTTCATCCGCTACCTTAGCTAGAATCTATGATAATACATATAATAATAAAGATAGAGTATATGAAGCTCATAGATTAGTTGATAATGGTTCGGGCACACTAACTACAATTGGAAATTTTTCCAAGGCAGTATACTTCAATCAAGGAAGACCGACTGCAGTTCGTGACACTGTACAAAGTGGACATGGGTGGGTTAGACGTGGAAGTAACAGATGGTTTATTGAGGAGTGTTTGCGTAACAATAGTCCAGATAAGTGCAGTTATAGTGATTCCAGCTGGAAAGATATCCTCGCAGGTAATACTATTTATTACACATATACTCGTATAGGAGATGTTCTCAATATACATTTACAGACTTCAGACTTCAATGATATAACTGAGGATAACTGGATAAGAATCGATTTAAAAGTTCTTCTTTGTGTACTTAAATCTAGCGGTTCATATAAAGCCTCTCAATGGGAATCGGAATTAGGATATACAATCAGTCAAAGCGTAGAAGGATGGAACTCTAACCCACTAGTATCATCTTCTAATCAACTTAGCACAGGTGGTAATCCATATAATAATGCTGTAATATCTAATCAAAGTTTTGACCTTACATCTGGAGATACTAGATGGTGTGCATTTATTCGTCCTTGGTATGACCAGGGCGAATCTGGTAGTGCAGGTCCTATTAGCTTGTTTATAGGTAAAGAGGCAGCAGGAACAGGTGGTTATGGATGGTCCTGCGATATTAGTCTCTTATTAACTGAAAACTAATAATTAGACGAAGAAGACCGCAATGAAATATTACGGTCTTTTATTTTGTTTAAATTTTATGTACGTTTATAAATAAACGTTGTATAATATACGTGAGGATACAACATGAATACACCGATTATTAAATGTCCACATTGTGGAGCTGAATACTTACCTATAGAGGTATATATACCGGAAGATTTTCTTCCTGATAGTGATGATATCACAAAAGATGAACATGGGCACATAGTAGCATGCCATGAAGGAACAATGAATTTACAAGAAGAATATACATGTGATTATTGCGGTCATAGATTCAGTGTATTGGCTGATGTTAAGTTTATTTCATCCATTAATGAATTACATGATTATAACTATGATTATAAATCACCTGTTTATGCTAAGGACAGAATTGAATTATCTGAGAATTAAATGATAACTATCTTTGAGAACATCCCCAAGAAGATTTCAGGCTCAACGAGCCTCTTTTTAGATGCTCCATATAGTGATGAAGTAGTAGATGTCGTAAAATCGCTAGGAATGGCTGTTTGGCATAAAAAAGACAAGCTCTGGGAGATTCCAGTAACTTCGCTTGCTAAATTGCTTAACGAACTAGCTTATATAGATGATATACAACTTGAGTTATTACCAGTTAAAGAACCTGATGATGTTCAACTTATAGGAGACTACAAAGTACAACCATTTAAGCACCAACGAGAAGCTATTAAGTATGGCTTGATGCATGCCCGGTGGTTACTGCTGGATGCCCCTGGTTTAGGTAAAACAGCTTCAATTATTCACTTAGCTGAGGAACTTAAAGCTCAACGAGGAATTGAACATTGTCTTATTATTTGTGGTATTGCCACATTAAGAGCCAACTGGGAGAAAGAAATTAAGTTTCATTCTAACTTATCATATGTTACAATAGGTAAGAGAATAAATTCTAAGGGAACTGAGATGTGGAATACTATTCCTGAAAGAGCAGAGCAACTTAGACATAAAATAGACGAGTTCTTTGTTATACTTAACATAGAATCTATTCGAGATGACAGTATAGTAGAGGCTATCTTGAAATCAGAGAATAAATTTGATATGATAGCTTTTGACGAATGTCATAAGGCAAACGGAACGTCATCCATACAATCTAAGAATTTACTTAAGTTAACAGCTGCTAAGTACAGAATAGGTATGACAGGAACACTTATTACCAATTCACCACTATCAGCTTTTATTCCACTTAAATGGATTGGAGTAGACCACTCTACTCTCACTAACTATAAAGCACTTTACTGTGAGTTCGGTGGTTTTGGCGGATATGAAATAGTTGGATATAAGAATTTAGATATTCTAATGCAAGAAATTAATTCTTGTTCATTACGTAGAACTAAAGACCTAATGGATTTACCACCTAAGACTATCATTGATGAATATATAGAGATGAGTGATGCCCATAGAAAATTCTATGACGATGTGAAGAAGGGTGTTAAAGAAGAATGTGACAAGATTGAACTTAACACAAATAATTTATTAGCCCTTGCAACACGTTTAAGACAGGCCACAGGCTGTCCAAACGTATTAACCTCATCAGATATCCAATCAAGTAAATTAGAGCGTTGTAGAGACCTTGTAGAAGATATTGTTAGCCAAGGTGATAAAGTGGTTGTTATGTCTCAATTTAAAGAGAGTGTATACACTTTAGAAAAGATGTTAGCTCATCTCCACCCATTAGTTGGAACTGGAGATATGAAAGACCAACAAGTATCTGAGAATATAGATAAATTCCAAGGTGACAATGAACACATGGTGCTACTTTGTACACAAGCTAAAATGGGTACCGGTGTAACTTTAAATAGAGCTAGATACTTAATTATGGTAGACGAACCATACACAGATGCTTTGTACACACAATGTACAGATAGAATCCACAGAATTAATAATACTGAACCAGTATTCATATACAATTTAATATGTGCGCATACATATGATGAAGTTGTCTCTTTTATCGTCAGTAAGAAAAAAGCCTTGTCAGATTACATGATTGATGGTAAAATAGATGATGAGACAGTTTCTATAATCAGGAACTATATTAAAAATCTATAAGGAGGCACTATGGATTATAAAGGAATTAAAATTAGCAGCAAAGTTATTATTGTTGAAAAACCATTAGGTGGCTACAGTAAATCAAAAGAAGAAGTTATCCATCAAGGATATGTTGTTGATGTCGGCAATGATAAAATGTTAGAAACCGCAAAAAGCTGGGCAGATTGTGGATATTTTACCGGTGAATACAAGTGGAATCCTACACCAGAGGAAGCTAAAGCATATAAGGATTCATATATACCTAAACCAGGAATTATTCATGAATATGACAATGGTCAATTTGAACTCACATTAGATGAGGCCGCAGGGTATTCAAGTCAAGGTGGTAAGTTATCTTTCTGGAACTGTTTGATTAAATGTCCTGACGGTAACACATTCCTTATCGGTATCAATTCAGAATTATTACTTCACTTAAT
>Ga0247611_10004654_pt1 | contig 18822 bp, 20 predicted proteins | sample 177DNAGHGhighgp2_FD_192422 | JGI IMG/M metagenome (GOLD analysis project Ga0247611, IMG submission 192422) | Sheep rumen microbial communities from Palmerston North, Manawatu-Wanganui, New Zealand - 1770 DNA GHGhigh gp2 | ecosystem: Host-associated > Mammals > Digestive system > Stomach > Rumen... | reverse complement strand
GGCAGAAATGACGAATGCCCCCCGGTCCAGTTCATTGTCAAACTGGCCGGCAAACCATCTGGCTCCAATGAAACCCGGCACCGCGGTAATGAGCACGCCGATCACCGGCAGCCACAGCAGCTGGGGCGAAAGGGGCAGTACCCAGAAACTCATCAGGGTCATCACCGTCACCATAACAATGACGTTAAACTTAATCAACCAGTTACAGGCCTTCTGGGACATAAGCCCATGGATCCTGAAAAAATAACCCAATGCCAACGGCAGTAAAATATCCGTTAAAACAAATACGATCCGTTCCATCAGACTTCTCTTTTCAACAAATGTATGCGAAAAATATATGCAAATTTAATTTTTATTATAATAAAATTATATCAAAACAGCCGCAGAAATTCTACGACCATCAATTAAATCGGAGATTCCGGCCCATCTTCTCAGCAGGGCTTGCGTCACAGGATTGACTTTTTCAAGAAGTTAGAGTATGTTAACAACCATAGAAACCAGTAAGGATGATTACAGCATGACATTAAAAGATCTTGAAATCGGACGGACCGCCGTAATTACGGCGGTAGGCGGTGAAGGCGCATTACGCCAGCATTTTCTGGATATGGGCGTAATTCCCGGCACCGAAGTGACAATAAAAAAATATGCGCCCATGGGTGACCCCATGGAACTGATGATACACGGATACGAACTGACCATGCGCCTGGCAGATGCCGAACAGGTCATGGTGGAACCGGTAACAAAAAGAAAAGAAGTCCCCGCCCTGGAACAACCTCCGGAGGATTCCCTGCAGAAGACGGTCCATCCGGGACTTGGCGAAGGCGGCCGTTTTCACCCCAAAGGCAGCGGTAATCCCCTTCCCGAAGGAACCCTGCTGACCTTTGCACTGGTGGGGAACCAGAACAGCGGCAAAACGACCCTGTTCAATCAGCTGACAGGATCAAACCAGCATGTGGGAAATTTCCCCGGCGTTACGGTAAGCCGGAAAGACGGCGTGATCAAAGGTTATCCGAACACCCGGATTACAGACCTGCCCGGTATTTATTCCATGTCGCCCTACACCAGCGAAGAACTGGTGTCCCGAAGTTTTGTGCTGAACGAAAAGCCAAAGGCCATCATCAACATCGTAGACGCCATGAATATTGAGCGCAACCTGTACCTGACCATGCAGATACTGGAGATGGGAATCCCCACCGTAATTGCGCTGAACATGATGGACGAAGTGGCGTCTAACGGCGGCACCATCGACGTCAACCGGATGGAAGAACTGTTAGGCGTGCCGGTCATCCCAATTTCCGCCGCAAAAAATTTTGGTATAGAAGAACTGGTCCGGCACGCTGTCCACATCGCCCACTATCAGGAAAAGCCCCTCCGCCAGGACTTCTGTGACGAAAACGATCATAACGGAGCGGTGCATCGCTGCATCCACGGCATCATCCATCTGATTGAAGACCACGCCCAACGGTCGGGGCTTCCGGTCCGCTTTGCGGCCGCAAAAGTAATTGAAGAAGATTCCCTTGTACTGGAGCAGCTGGACCTGGACGAAAACGAACGGGGCATGCTGGAACATATCATCATCCAGATGGAAACGGAGCGGGGCCTGGACCACAGCGCCGCCATTGCCGACATGCGGTTTTCTTTTATCCAGAAAGTCTGCGCCCAAACGGTAAAAAAGCCCGTTCAAAGCAAAGAACGGATCCGCAGCGAAAAAATTGATCGTATCCTCACAGGAAAATACACAGCCATTCCTGTCTTTATCGGCATCATGGGACTCATGTTCTGGCTCACTTTTAATGTAATCGGAGCCTTTTTGCAGGAACTGCTGGAAACAGGCATCGATGCCCTGTCTGCCCAGGCAGATGCCGCCCTGTCCGCAGCCCACGTAAACCAGGTGATTCACGGACTGATCATCGACGGAATCTTCACCGGCGTGGGCAGCGTACTGAGTTTCCTTCCAATCATCGTCACGCTGTTCCTGTTCCTGTCGCTGCTGGAAGACAGCGGCTACATTGCACGAGTCGCATTTTTTATGGATAAGCTTTTGCGGAAAATCGGCCTGTCGGGCCGCAGCATCGTGCCGCTTCTTATCGGCTTCGGCTGTACGGTCCCCGCCGTCATGTCGACCCGCACCCTGCCCAGCGAACGGGACCGGATCATGACCATTTTACTGACGCCTTTTATGAGCTGCACAGCCAAGCTTCCGATTTACGGATTTTTTGTACAGACATTTTTCCCGGAAAAAAGCGGGATCATTATGGTTGGACTATACCTGCTGGGCATCACGGCAGGAATCCTTGCTGCCTTTTTGTATCGCGGCACCCTTTTCAAAGGAGAAGCCGCCCCCTTCGTAATGGAACTGCCTAACTACCGGCTGCCGGGTGCGCGAAATGTATTCCAGCTTCTCTGGGAAAAGGCCAAGGACTTTTTACAGCGGGCCTTCTCTATTATCCTGATCGCCACAATTCTTGTATGGTTCCTCCAAAGCTTTGACCTGCATTTCAATCCGGTTCAGGATTCGGGAAGCAGTATGCTGGCTTTGTTAGCCGGTTGCATCGCTCCGGTCCTGCAGCCGCTGGGGCTGGGGGACTGGCGCATCGCCACATCCCTTATCACCGGCTTCATCGCTAAGGAAAGCGTGGTATCCACCATGGAGATCCTGTTTGGCAGCAATGTTTCCGCGTTTCTGGTTCCGGCTGCGGCAGCCTCCATGCTTGTATTCTCCCTGCTGTACACGCCCTGCGTAGCGGCCATCGCTTCTGTCCGTCGGGAACTGGGAACAAAATACGCAGCCGGTATGGTTATCTGGCAATGCGCCGCAGCCTGGGTGGCAGCGCTGATTGTGAAAGCGGTTTTCACGTTTTGGGGAGGTGTCTGATATGAACACATGGGATATTTTACTGACCCTGCTGCTAACAGCCATAATCTTGGCAGCGCTGCGTTCCTGCTTTCACCGCCACAGCCAGGGCGGCTGTAACTGCGGATGCGACGGCTGCCACAGACAATGTGGCAAGTATAAGATATAATGAAACCTATACAGTGCTCCTACGCCTCTAAAAAGTATTTATCAGCTTCTCAAGCAGTTCAGAAGAAACATCTTTCTCCGAAATCACCTTGACCCCGTTTTCCATCAGCAGTGAGGCCGTGATGCCCTGTCCGACAATTTTTCTTCCGGAAAAAGTTCCATCGTAAATCGTGGAAGAACCGCAGGATGGACTTTTCGGTTTCTTGACATTGATACAATTTAACCTTTTCTTCGGTTTAAAGTTTTAACGAAACCTGCACAGTGTGCAAAAAAATGCACCCTGTGCAAAATCCCTTAAAGTTCAGTATTTATCAGCATTTCAAGCATTTCAGGAGTAACGTCTTTTTCCGAAAACACCTCGACCCCGTTTTCTATCAGCAGTGAGGCCGTAACTCCACTTCCCGAAATCAACTTCCCGGTAAAGCTTCCATCATAAATATTCTTATCACCACAGGACGGACTGTTTCCTTTGAGTATTGCCGTGGAAATATGATGCGCCTTCACCAGTTCCAATACTTTTTCCGCGCCCAGCCGGAACTGTGCCGTCACATCATCACCAGCTTTATTTACCACGCGGCAGTCTTTCGGATTCGCTCCATGCCTTTGGATTTCCGCTGGCAGGCGCGGCACAGGCAGACCGCCCATCACTTCCGGGCAGACCAGCAACACATCATCCCTGTGTTTCTCTATCCATTGGCACAACAAAGGAACCGCGTTGTTTCCCCCGCTGTATTTTACATTCTCGCCTGCCAGGCAGGCGCTGATAAGAATCATAATACCTTGCTCCAATTAAAACTCACAGATGTTTCTTCTCCATTTTAACACATCAACAGCGATATGTAATAAAAAAATCCTGTCCGGCATTCATAACCAGACAGGATTCTTTGTTTTATCCTTCCACTTCCGTACCATCCCGGAAGGTGATCGTGATTTTTTTCCCCTGATACACCGTAACATGGTCTACCATGCAGCCCCAAAGTGTCTCATCAAAATCCTGAATGATGGCTTCCTGTTTTTTAAGGAGCCTTATAAAAAATTTCAACCTTGAATTCTGAAGTTCCCTTGCCTTTATTTCCTGTTCCACCTTTTCATACCGGCCTCTTGCTTCTTCGTGCTTTTCTACCAGTTCGTTGTAGCGTTTCTGATAATCTGACTGGTTTTGGGCTACGCGGGCATTCTCGTCCACAATTTTTTCTACCATTCTGGCAAGCACTTCCATCTCATCATTAAGCCGCGCTTTTTCTTCGACCAAATCCTTTGTTGCGGTGAGCGTCTTTCGCATCGTTTCAAGATTGGCGATAATTTCTGCTTTTTCATTCAGCATCTTGTTATAGGCGGCCACAAACGCCGCTTTAATTTCATCTTCTGTGACAAACGGGGTCTTGCACTTTTCGCCTTTGTATTTTTTGTTGCACCGATATACGATTTTGCGATATTTGTCGGTGGAGTGCCAAACTTTTGACCCGTACCATCCGCCGCAGTCCCCGCACTTTATTTTATTGCAAAATATGGTCCTGCCACTGTAGTTCAAGCCATCCGCCTTCCGTTTTTCCAGTTCGGCCTGCACCAGATCAAATGCAGCGGGATTGATGATGGCCTCGTGGTTTCCTTCTACATAATATTGGGGGATCTCCCCGTTGTTTCTTTTCTTCTTTTTCTGTAGGAAATCCACCGTGTAATATTTTTGTAAAAGGGCGTCCCCTTTGTATTTTTCATTCATAAGGATGGCACGCACGGTAACCGAACTCCATACGTCCTTGCCCATTGGCGTCTTTATGCCCCGGCGGGTCAGTTCGGTCGCAATCTTATTCTGGCTGAAACCCTGAAGGAAAAGGCGGAAAATCAGCCGCACCGTTTCCGCCTGTTTGGGATTCACTACCAGCTTTCCCGTCTCCTTGTCTTTATCCAGGCCGAGAAAATGGTCATAAACGAAGCTGACCTTGCCATCTGCGAACCGCTTACGATATCCCCAGGTTACGTTTTCCGATATGGAACGGCTCTCTTCCTGGGCAAGACTGGACATGATTGTGATGAGCAGTTCCCCCTTGGAATCCATCGTCCATATGTTTTCTTTCTCAAAATAAATCTCTATCCCCGCCGCCTTCAGCTGGCGTACTGTCGTCAGGCTGTCCACCGTGTTCCGGGCAAACCGGCTCACGCTTTTGGTCACGATCAGGTCAATCTTCCCGGCAAGCGCATCTGCCACCATAGACTTGAATCCCTCACGCTTTTTAGTGTTCGTAGCAGAGATGCCTTCATCCGTGTATATCCCAACAAACTCCCAGTCGCTGCGGCTGTTTATATAATTCGTATAATACTCCACCTGCGCCTCATAGCTGGTCGCCTGCTCTTCATGGTCGGTCGAAACGCGGGCATACCCGGCAACGCGCCTTTTTTGCAAGCCGTTGATCGGCATGGCCGTAAATTTCCTGATTGTGGCGGGAATCTCCGTCACTTTTCTTTGCGTCATTCTTTTTCACCCTCCTTCTGCAGTATCCTTCTTCTTTCCATCCACCAGGCCTTGTACTCTGGCGTCCAATGGTCCTTGCGTCCTGTGTTCGGACACTCCTTCGTGACCACCATCCCGTCTTTCAGATGAAATTCAAGCACATTGCGCTTTGGCACACAGATAAATTCCACCTTGTCCAAAAAGACATCTTCATCAAACTGATCCAGCCCCAACACCACAGCGCAGGTTTGTTTCAGGTTATTTTGGTTCAGCGAGCCGCCAATGCCACAGGGCTTATGCAGATATGAATGGGAACAGCATAGCCAATATTCTGCATGTCCATACCGGGTGGTGTGCTGGTAATACAGGCCACAGGCGGGGCATTTAATCTTGTCTTTAAAACAGCTGGCATACCGAGTCCGGGGTATTTCGCCTTGCTCCTTCCGGCGCCGCATCTCGGCCTGCACAAGGTCGAATGTTTCCTTATCAATAATCGCCGGATGGGTTCCTTCCACATAATATTGGGTAAGTTCACCGCCGTTCTTTTTATGTTTTTTGGTTATGGGGTCGGAAATATATTCTTTCATCAGAAGAAGGTTCCCGGTATAAGTTATGTTGGTAAGGACCATCTTGATATTGGAATCCTGCCACCGTTTCCCGTTTCTTGTCCTGATGCCTTCTGCCGCGAACTCCTTCTCTGTTTGCCGCCGGGATTTCCCGTCAAGAAAGTTTTGGAATATGCGCCGGACGACGGCTGCCTCCTCCGGGACGATGACCAATTCATCGCCTTCCCAACGGTAACCATAAGCCCGGACGCGACCGTTCGGGATTCCTTTTTTCATCCGCTTCCGAATCCCCCACCGCACATTGTCAGAAATGCTCCGGCTTTCCTCCTGTGCGAAGGATGCGAGTATGGTCAGCATCAGTTCACCGTCCCCGGTCATGGTGCTGATATGCTCCTTTTCAAACCGTACCTCCACACCGATATCCCGCAGATGGCGAACCGTGTTCAGCAAATCCACTGTATTTCGGGCGAATCGCTGAATCGATTTAGTAAGTATTATGTCGATTTCCCCGTTATCAGCGGCCTGCACCATGCTTTGGAATCCATCCCGTTTTGCAATACCTGTTCCAGATATCCCGTCATCCACAAATACGCCGGCATATTGCCACCCTGGTGTGTTCTGGATCAACGAGCTGTAGTAACTGATTTGCGCGGAAAGGGAATGGTGCAGCCGTTCCGTTTCCATGGAGATACGGGCATAGGCCGCGACCTTCTTCCTGGTCTGCAAGGCAGGCCGGGACCGTTCAATCCGCATTACTTTCGCCATGTCATCACCTCCTTTTCGCTACCATATATCACTCTTTATTGCGTTGAAGTCAACGCCATAGAAGAAAATAATGTGCCTAAAACCGGTTTATATTTTTCGCTATAAATTGTTTCGAACCGGTGGTATTCCTCTTCTGAAACCACGCCATCGGAGAGCATCTTCCGCACAATGTGCATGGTGGTCTGATACAGCATTTCCTTCCAAAGCTCTTTCCTATCCAACGCTTCTCCCTCCTTTGAATATCGCCGTGACCGGCTGCTTCCTACGCCATGCATCACTCTTTCCGGCAATTTAGTCAACCAACCGCGGAAAATAACGAGCCGAGCACCGGGTGATATTTTTTGAGGAAAATGACTTCCACCTTCCGGTATTCTTCTTCTGAAATCAGTCCCTCCGCCATCATCTTTCGGACGATGTGCATCGTGGCCTGGTACAGTTTTTCGTTTCGGAGTTCTTCTTTACTCATGGCGTTCCCTCCCATGGAACCGGTCGGCAAGATAGCAGGCATGGCAGCAATATTTTCTTTCCCTGTCCCCGTAGACCTGGAACGCTTTACCACAATGCTTACATTTAAAATAATAGACAGCTTTTCGTTTCACCTGATCGAGGTGAGTGTTCCACCACTGGTTCCGACATTTGTCAGAGCAGAAGCGTCGAGGTTTCTGCTTTGCGACCTGCCGGATTTCCTGACCGCAGTTTTCACAACGGGTCGTGTTCCCTTTACCTGCCACAGAAAAGCCGGTCGTCTTTTTTGCATTGATCTTCTTCCTGCGGCAGAATGATTTTACTGTGTTGAGCGATACGCCCAGTTTTCTGGCAATGGTTACATATCCATTCCCTTCCGCACGTAATTTGAGTATTTTCGTTCTTTCATTTTCCGTCATATCCGATTCCTCCGTCCATGGAATATCAGGAAGTTTTTCTGAAAACCGCCCTTCATTGCACATGGGAAATAAACACCAAAAAGTTAAGGCTGTTTTCAAAATTTTTCTTTCCTCTCACCCCAACCCGAAAAACTTAACCCCCTTCGTTAAGGCGGCCCAAAATGGCTCGATAAAGATATCGCACCGCTTGATTTAGAAGCGCTGGCTGGGCTTTAACGATTACCGCACCCCCGCTCCTTATCTTCCTCTGTTCACTTTGAGCCAAAAATTATAGTGAAAAGCAAAAAAAATACCGCCGGGGAGATTCCCGACGGAAAATTACCTATCAATTTAAAAGGAGCAGGTGCACTCTGTGCGAACCCTGGTATAATACCAAATTCTGAAAAACGATCTGCTTCTTTTATTTCGTTTGTATAAGTTTTATGAATTATTATTTTTTTCTTCTTTCATTTCATCCAACTCTATTTTAGCAAAGCCTGCGGTATCTTCATTTTTTAATGCTTTCTCATATAACTCTTTTGCCTTGATATTATTTTTTGAAACACCAGTCCCTTTTCTATAGCAATCTGCTAAACTAAGTAAGGCAAAAGCATGTCCCTGTTCAGTAAGTTTTTTATATAAATTAAAAGCTTCCTTTTCATTTTTCTTTGTGCCTATACCTTCTTCGTAACATTGAGCTAAATGATATTGTGCTTCAGCATGACCTTGTTGGGCTGCTTTATTATACCATTGAAACGCTTTATCAAAATCGTTGTAATATTCGTCATAGATATAACCTACTTTGAACTGTGCTTCAGCATGACCTTCTTGAGCAGGTCTTGAAAGCCAATATAACGCTTGCTTAATATCTTGTTCTGCTCTGAAGCCAAGAAAATAGCTTTGTCCTACCTGATATTGAGCCTCAATATCACCAAGTTCAGCAGCTTTTCTCCACCACTTAAACGACTCATATTCAGTTCCTTTACCAACTTTTTTATCAGCTTCTTTTGCTAAAGCAATATATTTTTTCAATTCACTATCTTTATCACTATTCTTATTTGACGTTGATGCTTTAATCTGCTGTTGTGAAGCATTGCCTGAGTCTGATTTACATGCAACAACACCAAAAGATAAAATAAATATTGCTACACATAACATCAAACTTAAAAGTTTGCGCATGTAATTTTCCTCCAGCACATTATTAAATATTGCAACTTTTCTCACGACTGTAAAAATTAGTTGTTATCAAAATTTTATTCCATAATTTCATACATTATTTTTTATTATATCACAAGTTTAGGCTATATGGTCGCTTTTTAAGCGACACATTTGTCTCTACACAACTTGGATTTTTCACTTATAGCAAAAATTGAAAAAGGCACGTAGGTTTTATCCTACGGGCCATAAAGTCTCATTACAATTTTCGTACAGCCGCAAAAAGGCTCACGGCAGCGATAACATACGCAATGTTCCGCTGCCGTTTAATTTTGCGTTGCCGGAACTTTTCCTCTTCTTCGTACTGTTTCAATAATCTGTTGGCATTCTGCAATGACGACCGCTTCCGCTTCGCCGGGCTGCAGGCCGGACAGCCCCGGGGCCTGCCGCACTTCGATGCGCTCCCCCATTCCGTAACGGGACACCGTTTCCCGGGCTGCGGTACAGGGACCTTCGGCAATGTCGGATGCAACCACTCTGGCACAACGCCCGGACTGAATCAGCAGGACCGGAACATACCCGTGGTCCGTGCCGATATCGGCAGCCGTCTTACAGGCGGGAACCAGAGATGCCACCGTTTCCAATCTCACTCCTGCATTCATACAAATATCCCCTGATAACTTGAATTTTGTTATCTACATTATAACAAAAAGAGTTGCCAGGGGAAAGGTGCAAAGCGTTTTCCTTTTTGTTGTGCCCTCATAAGCTCCCGGCCGTGGGTTGTCGGGACGGATTCTGCAGGCCGCCACTTTGATACAGTTCGCTGGCACCCTGGTACCACGCGATGGCCCGTTCTTCCAGGGCGGAATCCGGCGGGAGTTTTTCGTAACGGCTCTTCTGCCAGTCCGCTATGCGGAAGACGGAGGACTGTTTGCCGGGTTTCAGCATGACAAGCCGGTCGCCTTCCACATATCCCAGCGTCTGGTAGGTGCTGATGAAGGCACGTTCCTGCCCGGCAGGCACGGTGGCGATATCGCGCCCCATGAACCGCGACGTGTAGGAGATGCCCAGCATGCCCAGCAGGGTCGGCGCCAGGTCCATCTGGCTGATCAGCCGGTCATTCACACCGGGGGCAATCAGCGCAGGGGCATAGACGAGACACGGAATATGGTACTTGTTCACGGGCAGGGCCGTTTTTCCGGCTGCCGAAGCCTGATGGTCCGCCACGATGACGAAGACCGTATTGTTGAACCACGGCCGGCGTTCCGCCTTTTTCAGGAAATCATGGATGGCCCAGTCCGTATAACGGACACCGCCTTCCCGGCCTCCCTGCTTTGCCTGGATCCTGTCCTCAGGAAAAATGAAAGGACGGTGGTTGCTGGTCGTCATGACCATCTCGAAAGCCGGCTCTCCTTTGGCCGCATGGTCATCCATGGCCTTCAGGACCTGCTGGAACAGGGTTTCGTCTGCCACGCCCCAGACGGATTCACAGAAAATTTCCTCCTTGGGAATGGAAAGGCGGTCCAGGACGCGATAGCCGTTGCTGTCATAGAAGGCATTCATGTTGTCGAAATAGCCATATCCTCCGTAGAGGAAATCACTGGTGTACCCGGCTTCCTTCATGGCCCCGCCGAGCGTAGCGAGACCTTCGTAAGCAGGCCGGCGCAAGATGGACTGGCCGGGCGTCGGGGGCACGGCCAGGGATAAAGCCTCCAGTCCCCGGACCGTACGGGTACCGGTGGCATACATGCGGGAGAACATGTAGCATTGTCCGGCCAGTTCGTCAAGGTGCGGCGTCCAGTCGACGCTTCCCTTGTAGACACCCATATAATCCGTACTGAGACTTTCCACCGTAATCATGACGACGTTCGGTTTCTGCCGTGTCAGGGCGTTTTGATTGACGACCCGGCGCGTGATGTCGATTCCCTTCGTCCCCTTCCCGTCCAGAAACGTGACATTCGGGGCGGCCAGGGCCTGTTTCAGATCCTGTTTCACCGTATCCCCGTCTTCCTGTCTGTAAAACCGCGGATAACTGATTTCATTATGAAAATAGGCGTATACGAACCCGTAGGGCCCGTTGCCCGCCAGTTCCACATTGCAGATGTTGTCGCTGACACGGTCCCGCCAAGCGTCGTCAGGCACTTTGACGGCCAGGACACACAGGACCAGGACGGCGCAGCACCCCGCCAGGGCGCCGGACCTGCCTTTGCCCTCGAAGTGCCGGGGATAACGGCGTCCCTGCAGCCAGGTCACCAGGGCTGCCGCCACGGCGATGGACGGCAGGATGACAGGCATATTGAACGATTCCCGGATTTGGCCGATCATTTCCTGCGTGTAGATCAGGTAATCGACGGAAATGAAATTGAAGTTGGTATGGAACTCCTGCCAATACAGGTACAGGGCCACCAGCGTAAAGACCAGGAAGGCATTCAGGACAAAGGTCACGCAAAGCAGTGCGCAGCGTCCCGCTTTCCGGTTCAGCCAGCGCGTCGGCAAAAGCCAGAGCAGTATGGCCAGCGGCAGCGTAAAAAAGACGCCGGACGACGCGTCGTAGACCAGCCCTGTCAGAAAGGTGCGCAGCAGGTCTCCGGCCGCCAGGGACACCATGTCCAGCGACGTCAGGAGATTGACGGCGCGCAGAAGGGACTGCGCCGCCATATACGTCAGAAAAAAGAGGGCGAGGCAGCGGATCCTGCCTTGCCGCATCTTGTCAAACCATTGCATAACCGGTTCTCCTTTGCCATGTGGAATCCGGAGACTGTACCGCCTCCGTTTCGTCCCATCTTAGCAAGCAGGATTAAAGCCGGGACTACGGAAAATTAAACAAAGTTTAAACAGACATTAAAAAACCATAAAACATTTCCCGTAAATGTTTGCAGTGGAGTACAAAGATCCGTATAATTTTAAAAGGAGGGGACAAAAAACACTCCCGGCCGGGTACTTCCCGGAGCTTTCTGAAAAAGGTTTGATGGGGCCATCGGCCCTTTTCCGAGGTAGAGCTATGAACATCAAGAACCGCCTGATTCTGTCGCATATCCTGACCTTCTTCATTCCCATCGTCATGACCTTCTTCGTCTTCCTCCTGTGCGCCGGAGGCCTGGCCGTCTTCGCACACAGCGGGAACCATATTTATGCCGAGAACGTCAACCAGTTCCAACGTATCACCATGGTCCTCCACCACGTGGTGTTCCGCAACCTGCGCAACCATCCTGACGGCAATCTGTCCGGCATGTGGCTCATGGGTCTGCTGGATCCGGACTACAACTGCATCATGGTCAGCCGGGAAGGACAGGCCGTCTACACATACGGGAATCTGTCCCTGGCAGAAGGGATGACACCGGAAATAAAGGAAACCATGGCGTCCCTGGAACAGGGTTCCAGCGGAGTACGCTACGCTTCGTCCCAAAAGCAGAACTACTTTATGGAAAAACAGGTTGTAAAAGGACGGGTATATTCGCTTCACTATTTTAACCGGATTGCACCACCTGCTTCGGACGAGGTCTTCGAACACGCCCTGCATATCACGGAACTCGTCTGCGCCCTTTCACTCCTGGCCTTCATCCTGCTCTCCAGCTGGTTCCTGTCCCGCTTTGTGCTGCATCACATCATCCCGCCCCTGAAAGAACTGCAGCACGCCTCGGAGCGCATCCAGGAAGGAGACCTGGGTGTACGCATCGGCCACGGCCGGCAGGATGAGTTCCGCCCCGTGGTCGACGCCTTCAACCTCATGGCCGTGAAACTGCAGGATTCCCTGAATGAGCGGGAGCGGCAGGAAGAAAACCGCAAAGAGCTGATCGCCAGCATCTCGCACGACATCCGTACACCTCTGACCGCCATCAAGGCCTATGTCGAAGGACTGAAGGACAACGTGGCCTCGACGCCGGAAAAGCGGAAACAATATCTGGACGTCATCGACCATAAGACGGAAGATTTGAACCGCATGGTGGAACAACTCTTCCTGCTCTCCAAAATCGACCTGGGGGAACGGGCCGTTCCCATGAAACTGCTGGACCTTGGACAAACACTGCGCACCATTGCCTCCGAAAACGACCTGCACTGGCAGCAGGCCGGCGCCGCCGTAAAGATGGCCGTGCCGGAAACACCCGTTTTCATCCGGGGCAGCACGATGCTGCTGGAACGGATTCTGCAGAACCTGGTTTCCAACAGTGCCAAATACAGGACATTGCCGGAAGCGGAGGTCCATTGCCATCTTGCCGTAGAAGACGGACGCGCGGTACTGCACGTATGGGACAATGGGCCCGGGGTCCCGGAACAACTGCTGCACCGGCTGACGGATCCCTTCTTCCGGACGGATAAGGCCCGCTCGCACACAGCGGACGGAAGCGGCATCGGCCTGACTATTGTGGCCCGGTCCATGGCTGTCATGCAGGGAACGCTGCAAATTGAAAACGTGACGCCGAATGGGTTGTCCTTCACGATGACGTTCCCATTGGCTAAGGAGGAATGACGATGAAAGACATGATTCTGATTATTGAAGACGATAAAGACATTGCGGCCATTGAGAAGGATTATATGGAAATCAACGGATACGGCGCCGTCATCAAGGAAGACGGCACCGAAGGCATGGAAGCGGCCCTGACCGGTCATTACAGCCTCATCCTTCTCGATGTGATGCTGCCCGGCATGGACGGATTTGAAATCTGCCGCAAGATCCGGGACAAGATTGATACGCCGATCCTTATGGTGACGGCCCGCAATACGGACATCGACAAAATCCGGGGCCTGGGCCTCGGAGCAGACGACTACATTGAAAAACCCTTCTCCCCTGCCGTCCTGGCAGCCAAAGTGAAATCACAGCTTGCGCAATACAGACGGCTGCGTGGAACGAAGGAATTGCGGCGCATCTCCCTCGGCGGCCTCACCATTGAACCGGACACCCGCCGGGTCTTTGTCGGCGACCAGGAACTGTCCCTGCCGAACAAGGAATTCGAGCTGCTGGCATTCCTCATGGAAAACCCGCGCATCGTCTTCAGCCGGGAAACCTTGTATACCCGCATCTGGGGCATGGATTCCCTAGGCACGACGGACACGATTCCCGTCCATATCAACCGCCTGCGTGAAGCCGTGGAGGAAAACCCGTCCAAACCACGGCACCTGCTCACTGTCTGGGGCGTCGGCTATAAATTCCAGCCGTAAGCACCCCCTTCTTTGTGCGGTTTTCCGCATCCTTACACCAAAACGAAAACCGGCCTTCCGGCGCATCGGACCCCATCGGGCAGTCCGAACGGCGGAAGGCCGGTTTTTTGCGTTTGTTGAAAACCCCGCGCTATGCGTGGGGTTCCGGAAAGCTTTCAGCTATACAAAAAGCTCCTCTCTCCTATAGAATAAAGATGGCTACCAACCACTTCATTCCAATAGAAGGAGGAGAATCCATATGGATATAATGAGTTTAGCACATACAAAGTGGCGATGCAATTATCATATTGTTTTCGCACCAAAGTATCGTAGGAGACTAATTTACGGGGAGTTGAGAGCAGACATTGGAAAGATTATCAGGAACTTATGTGCAAGGAAAGGAGTGGAAATTATAGAGGCAAATGCATGTGTAGATCATATACATATGCTGGTAAAAATTCCGCCGAAACTTTCGGTATCTGCATTTATGGGATATCTGAAAGGAAAAAGTTCATTGATAATTTTTGAACGGCATGCCCAGATGAAATATAAATATGGGAACCGAAAATTTTGGTGCAAGGGTTACTTTGTAGATACAGTGGGACGAAATAAGAAAACAATCCAAGAGTATATTCAGCAACAAATGCAAGAAGATATGGTAGAAGATCAATTGACGCTGTTCGAAGAGTATGACCCTTTCACAGGGAAAAAGAATAAAAAATAAGCCCCTTTGGTAAGGGGCTGCTAGTGAATGTAGTGCGGTTGGTAGCCTTTTTACAAAAACCTTTTAGGTTAGGCAGGTAATAAGGCTTTTAGCCGCAGAGCAAACTACCCGTTATACGGGTAGTTTTGATTCTTTTTAAAGATCCAGGTCAGCGGACACGCCGGCCGGAGAGTGGCTGGAGCGGCGCATTTTCCAGGTATCGGCCGGCAAGGTGCTGCATGGCCGGGACAATCTTCCCCGCCAGAATCGCGGCGCCGCAGGCCAGCAGGATGCCGCCCGCCACGTCACTGGGATAATGGACGCCCAGATAAAGGCGGGAAAACGACGCCATAACTGCCAGCACCAGAGCCGGTATACCAAAACGCCGTGGCAGGAAACGGTACAGCACCAGGGCGATGGCGAAGGCCGCTGCCGTATGGCCGGACGGGAAAGAGGACCCGCCTGCATGCACGACCGGAATCAGGTCGTAAAAGGCCTCGTACGGGCGGGGACGCAGAATCAGGTGTTTCAGGATTTCCTTGCCGGCCAGGGCCAGCAGAAGGGCTGTGCCGGCATACAGGGCGGCCTGCCGGCCCTGCTTCCTGTTCCGCAGGATCAGCCAGGCGGCCAGGAAAGCGAACACCCAGAACACACCGTTGGTAACGACGTTCCAGAAGATATCGCCGCCAGGTGTACGCAGGTTCTCCTGTATCCATAACAGGACGGAATAATCCCCTTCCGTAAGTTCCGTTGCAAAATACATAGCCGCTGCATTCATTGCTGAAATCATGATGGTCACCGCTCCTTTGTTTGCTGCCTTTACAATAACAGGCAGGTTTAAGGAATGTGTAACCGGAGTCTTGCGGCGGAATTAAGAAATTTTAAATAATGTTTAAACAGGCAGAATGCCATCGAGGCGGTTCATGCGGAAATCCTCGACAACCGCCATAAACCGCGGGGTATGGACCGGATTTTCGTGGAAGCCGAATAAATGGGACGGGCAATGGCAGTCCGTAGCGCCGAACTCATCCACGCGCCAATCCGCAATGCGGTCCACGGCCGCTGCCAGGTCGTGTTCCAGGTCGTCCGCCGTACGGATGGGGATCAGGGCCGTGACGGATGCTTTGTCCCGCAGGTAGTCGATATGCCAGTGCATCTGCTTGCGGAGCCGGCTGTGCCGGGCCAGGCGCGCTGCCAGGCCGCGCCGCGCGGAACCGACATAGACATAGAAACCTGCCGGATACTGCCGCAGCCCCAGGGCCCCTGTATCGATTTCCCTATCCTGTGCCAGCTGAAGGACGGCCATGTAGTCGCCGCGGTCCTGATTCTCCCTGGCCAGGATTCCGGCCGGGTATTGCAGCAGACGCACCGGCTCCGGAACCGTAAAGGTGTTGTCCCAGCGCAGGGCCAGGGCCTTCCAGTCCAGTTTGGGGGCGGCCTTGTAAAAAGCCTCTGCGAAGGCAGGGTCTGTATGATAATCCGGTAAAAACCAGCGGGCGCGGTCCCAGTGGACGAGGAACAGGACGCCTGTACGGATGCCCTGATCCGCCATGGCGGCCAGTTCCAGAATATGTTTCCGGCCCCGTTCCGTCACAGCATCGGGAAACATGGCGCCACTTCTGCTGAACAAGGTGCAGGACTTCACTTCCACATAGAAATGGTCCTCCCCTTTTTGCAGCAGCAGGTCGAAGCGGCTGTCCCCTACTGTCACTTCGCGCCGCGCCAGATGCCAGCCTTCCCAGCCCGGAATCTGCTGCGTGTCGGCCAGCCAGGCCGCCACATCGTTGTTATACTGCGTGTCGAGCAGGATGGGGACACCGTCCCGTTCGATACCGGCCACCTCGTACGGCGTCTTGCGCCCCGGCCGTGCCGCTTTCCGGACGTACAGGACCGCATGGGGAAACAGGAGTTCCCACATGCGGCCCGGGTTCGGCATATGGCACGTGACGATGGAACCCGCATCCAACCGGACAATAGCGATGAAGCGGTTCGGGCGGCTGACGAAGGTGCCCCTGTACAAGTCTTGTGCTATGCGTAACATTCTTTAAGTATCCTGCTTTCTTTCTGCAGCTTCCGGAGTGTCGGGCGGAACGGCACGCTCCGTCCAAAGAAATACTGCATGGAACCCATAAGGGCATTTTGGGGTTTGTCGCGGGAATGGAAAAATTTTTCGTAAAACCGGTTAAAGATATTCATGTTTCCTCCTTAAAACGGGCATAAAAATAGCACTTACCTTTTCAGTAAGTGCTAAAATCGATAATCGTATTCTGTTTATAAAATCACTCTTTATTGCTATTCCACCATAGAATGGCACGGCGAATCATTACACCGATCGTCGCTGAGATAAAAGACGGAAGGCAAAGCTGAAATGCACCAGTATCTATTGAGAATCCGCCATTCCCCATAAATATATAAACCAAAGCAGACAACACCGCTGTGCCAAGGGGAACATACCATGCATTCCTATCATCCCCGGTAAAAACGCCCAACGCAAAGGAAAGAAACGGCATCACAACGAAATAGAATATCAGGTGCCACAGAGGATCCTCGTTCCCATAATACCAGTCTGCCAGCTGCCCGACACCTGTCCCCAGCATCAGCAATACATAACAAATAATGAACTTCTTTTTATCTGCAATCATTTTGTTCCCACGCAGGCTGATTACAATTATTGTTATTGGTTTTCCAACGCCTGAGCTGCCAGAAAATCGTCAATATTCCAGCCCTTTTCCAGCATTTTGAAGAGAACCTTGCCGGTATTGCAAGCATCATCATACGCAGTATGCCAAAGTCCTTCCGAATCAATCTCCAGTTCTTCCGCCGCAGCTTTAAGACCTGTGGTATAATCGTCATCTTTCCAAAACTTGTAAGCCCGTGCCAGGTCAAGGCAGTCCTCCTGGCGTACGGGATTCTCAATGCCGTGGCGTTTACAACCGGTGTCAAGAACCCTGAAATCTTCGTCACCCCATGTAACGAAATAACATTGACCCGGTACGTATAAAGCTGAAATCTGCTTAACCATTTCTGGAAACTCTATTGCTTTTTTAATTTCCTTTTCCGTAATCATGCAGAAATCATAGGCGTCTTTAGCCTGTTTTGGATAGAAATGTGGCTTTACAAACACATGCATGTCGCCGGTTGAAACCCCCTGGGAATCAAGCAAAACAGCACCAGCCTCTATGATTTCATTGAAAAAGCCCCGAGGCCTTCCCACCGGCTTTTTGTAAAATGTGAACTCAAAATCAATTACAAAGTAATTCATTGCATTTTCCTCTTTGTATTCCACATAGATATCATGTGATCAAACAAATATAAACCGATAAGTCCTGTATTGGATGCATATTAATTAAGTATAACAGAAAGCCCGAACTGTGTAAAACTAAAAAGAGAAATGACAAAAAGTTGTACGATTATCGACACAGTTTTGAACAATTATTACGTTATAGTATAACCAACAAAAATGAAGGAGGCTGATTGATATGAAGAAAATGTTAGGATTATTAGCTGTTGTAACCGTAGCCGGCATCCTGGGTATCTCCAGCGCAGAAGCTGCCCCAAAACATAAAACCCTTCCACCGCATCCGGTTAAAATTGAGCATCACAAACCAGTGCATAAGTTCAGCCATCATCATGGTTATGCCCTTGTCAGGGAACACAGGTGGATTGACCATCGCGGCCACAGGCACTTAGATAAAATTTGGCGTGACCGCCATGGGCTCCGGCATGTTGAACACGTTTTCTAAATCAAAACCCGCAAACTTGAAGGATAAAAATGGACAATTATTCATTACACAATTGGATTCAAAAGATGTTTCTGCTTGTTGGCATGCTGGGGTTTCTGTTACTACCCAATACAGTCGCAGCCGAGTATGTGGACGAGTATGTTGCAAAACATCCCCGACGAGTAAAAATAACTATCAGCCAAAATGCAAAAGGGCAATATTCTGGTGAAGCGCTATTCAAACTTTTTGAACACAATGTTGGCGGTTATCGTTTGAAACTGGATTTTCTCTGTGATGCAAAAGGCCCTGATCTTATCTTGTTGCACTGTTCAACATTTGGAGGACGTTACACACCCGCCATTACGGAGTTATCATGCGGGGACGGGGAAAATAAACATGTCCTTCACAAGTTCGTCGGTCTTCATTTTCCCATTACCTATT
>Ga0247611_10004653_pt1 | contig 18827 bp, 10 predicted proteins | sample 177DNAGHGhighgp2_FD_192422 | JGI IMG/M metagenome (GOLD analysis project Ga0247611, IMG submission 192422) | Sheep rumen microbial communities from Palmerston North, Manawatu-Wanganui, New Zealand - 1770 DNA GHGhigh gp2 | ecosystem: Host-associated > Mammals > Digestive system > Stomach > Rumen... | reverse complement strand
CTTTCTGATTGTATAACATGAACACTTTCAACTTTAGTAGCATCATTAGTTGAATCATCACTTACAGTTAAATCAACAAACTGGAGGTTAGACCTTTGAGTCATAGCCGTGCCAGCCGGATTCTTTATTGTATGACCACCGCCACTTCCTCCGATACCATAAGTCGTACCGTGTATCGTGACTGTATTAATAACATCGTTTGGCATAATAATCTAACCTCCAATATACTTATTTTGATTATGAACATCGTTTTTTAATGTGAGTAGTACAGTCTGTCTTACAGAGTGGTTTACGAAACAGTAATTGTTGCCTGAGTACCTGCAAATGTAGCAGTAACAGAACCAGTAGGTGTTCCACTAACATTAACATCATCCTCAGTGCCAGTGAATGATGAAGTAACAGAACCACTGGGAGTACCACTAACACTAACAGTAGCTTCTGTTCCATTAAATGTACCTTGGTCTGTTATACTTCCATCACCAACAGTAACATCTTCTCCAGCAGGAAGAGTACCAGGTGTATAACTACCAGCTGTTATTATTAGATTTCCATTTACAACATTAAACTCAGGCATTGTACAAACTGGTAATGTGCCAGCAGTTTTAAACTGTTTAACAGTCTTTGTTCCGGCAGCAATTCCACTGATAGAACCAGCAGGAGTATAAGTTCCAGTTGAGTTCATACTATTTCCACTAAATGATGAACTAACATTACCAGAAGGAGTAAACTTACCAGTAGAACTTAAAGAATCTCCTGCAAATGATCCACTAATTGTACCAGCAGGTGTATAGTCTCCACTAGCACTATTCTTGAATGCTAATGAACCAAGACCTGTTAAAGTACCAAAGCTCTGCCATACTCCAGTTTGTGATAAAACGTAATCTGTATGGTCATCGTTACGTGAAACAACATCACCAGCAACAGCAGTAACAGATTCGCCATTAATGATAACTGGATTTATTGTGGAACCATCTGTAACATCACTTGTTGTAATACCAAGCCATTCATGAAAGTTCAATAATTCCTTAATTAACTCTCTTGCTCCTTGGTCAACTAAGTCATAAACATTACCAGATGGCATTGTTATATTGTAAAGAATAGGGTTCGGCATTGTTTTATTCCTCCATTTTTTTATTTATAGAATACTAAATTATGAGTTTCTTCATCGACATATGCTCCGACTTTGTCATCCCATCTTGCTATGTCTTCATCTGTTATAGACATTGTAGCAAAAGGCAAGTCAACAACATATGACATTCCATCGCCAACTTTACCTCTTGGTATCAATATGATTTCGTGAGTTTCAGGGTTTTCTTCTTCTCTATAATCACTATAGATATACCAAACTCCTTTAACACTCATCATATGATTGTATTGGTTTTGCCATTCTTCTTTTGTATGGACAACAGCACATGAACCTCCTCCACTACCTTTCTGAACTTCACCTCTTACGGATTGTTCAGTTCTCATCTTAACACCAAATTGTACAGCTGGACGAACAATTGCTCTTAAGTGCATTTCGTTTTCATTCACGTTTCTCCAGCTCCTTTCCTATTGTGAATCTAGTATTTTCTACAAATGTAAAGTGATTACCGGTTGCAGTAACTAATTCCATACAGTAGAAATAAACTCTAGGTTCAAGGTCTTTAGTGTCTTCAGGAACAAGATTAAGTATGGCTTTGTTGTTTTCTAAGTCTATAACACAATCTTTTTCAATAAGTACGGGAGAATTACTATTAAGAGCTAATCTAAATATAACTCTATCGCCTTCTTGTAATTCATAAGGATCAAACTTACCAGGCTTTTCTTCATCTTCAACTTCAATAATTGGTTTGATAAATGCAGTATCAGCCCTTGTTAAGTAAGTTTCTCCATTAGGTTCAATCTTAAGCATTTCGATTACCTCCTATATTCCTAAGTATTCTGTCCATTTCTTTTTCATTTTATCGATAAATACATTATACTGTGCATAGTTAACTATTGGTATATTATTAACAATATTATCGATATCAATATAACTCATGTTAAGTGGAACTTTATATCCATTTACCCCATTTTGAATTTCTTGTCTAAAAGTCGGAATGTCAGTTACAATAACTGGAGTCCCAACAACAAGAGCTTCATGCACAGCATAACAATAACCTTCAGCATCAGATAACTGAACTAAGTAATCTGAATCTGCTATATAATCTAAAAGTTTATCATGATCTATAGCTGGTAAATGGATTATATCATTTTGTGATTTTCCTTGTAATAATACTAATCCATTTCTATCGATTTCAGTAAAGTTATGCCAAATGTATCTAATGTTAGCCTTGTTTAAAGCATCAGCTAATTGATACATTCTATCGAGACCTTTATTTTTATATATTCTTGAACAACTAATAAGATGAAGAACCTTAGATCTCTTTCTTTCGTCAGTTACAACAGATTTCAAACATTCACAAGGTCTATTAAATCGTTTAGTAAAACCTTTAGCTGCAGTCTCAGAAACAGCTATAAACTTACCACTAATATCAGGTAAATCTCTTTTTATATCCGAATAGTCACAATGAACTATCTTGTATTCTTTTTCAGCATTTATATTTAATGGAAATTCAACAAAGTCGACCATATAAAGTAATATATCGGATTCGTATTCTTTGTCAGCTTCCCATGTTTCTGTTTGCGCTAATTTACTAAGTTCAGTATTTATATCATTACGAAATATCTTTGATAATATTTTAATATCGTAAACACTATTTAACATTGTACAAAAGTTTCTTATCCAAGTAAATATGCCATCTTTATATGTTAAATGGTCTGCATAAATTATTAAACTATTATGTTTGAAAGTGCCTTCATTTGAAGGGTTTTGTAACGATTTGCCCATTATATCGTCTCCTTTTACTTTTAAATACCTTTATAAATATTAGAGTCTTACCTAATAAACAGAAATAGGGCCTGAAGTTTCCCTCAGACCCTATGAATAATTACTATTAAGTTAATTTACTTTACTCCAATAAACTCCGTCTACTTTAATATTTACATTGTGAAAATGATGCCATATAAATTTAAATATACCTTCTAAATTAGAAGTTACAGTTTTAGATCTTTGAGTATCATATCCAGAAGTTGTTCCAGATATTTTATAAAATTCTCCATTCTGTGTAATTAAAAGATCAGGTACCATATCGGTACTTATTAAATACGACATCGTTAATTGAGGTATTGATAACGTATATAATCCTTCTGTTTCGGCACTATTAATTTCTAAAGTTAATAACTGATTGACTGAAGATGCTCTATTATAATATATGCCAGTATATCCTTGATAAGTATAATTTTCTACACCCCATTTTGTAACGCTACTGGTATCATAATCCATAGTATATACTTTTTGTAAAAACGAAGTCTGTTTTGGATCAATAGTTATTTTATGATAATATGTAGTTCCCTGATATGTATAACTATTTATAGAATTTTGATTATACGTTAACTTCTTAAATAAATTACCGTTACCATTAATCCATTCAATGTAAGTCTTATACTCAGGAGGAACCGGATCAACCTCTACAGTATAAGGGAATGCTTCAGATTCAGATTTATTAGTAAATATCTTGAACCAATATGATGCATTTTCAATAAGTCCTTCAACAGTTACAGAATCTTGAGTTGGATCTAAGTTAACAATAGTTCCATCGTTAACCGATTCTGGTTGAACATTCTTCTTGTATGTAAGTTTTGTATATTCATAAGTGTCGTCTGGTAAGAAATATGTTACTTTACAAGTAGCTTCACCTCGAGGTTCCAATGGAGCAGTCACGTAATCTACAAAATTCTGCAGATTATCAAAAACTGGTAAAGAATCTATCCATTTAACATTATTTTCTCCGCCAACATTTACATAATCTAAAGAATAATTAAAATAAGGAAAAGTTGCACCATCGGCAGTAATAGGACCATAATTTAAAGTATCCAAATATACATTTTCATATTGTACGTTGTTATATCGACTATAACTAAATATAGACCCAGTTTTCCAAATCATTAAATAATTAGGTTCTGACAATGGACAAAATATATAAAATTCTTGTTCATTAGTACTCTTATATACCGCTGAATTATAACATCTAATTGCTTGATAATCATGCGCTTGTATTGTTATATCATATCCAGTTAAAACACAACTATTTTTTTCTTCAATTGGATTTGTCGTACCAGAACTTAATTTTAGTTCACCATAATACGGAACGTTTTCTAAATCGGCCAACTTGCTAACAATAACCAAATCACCCATTCGATATCTCCTTTATTTACTTTTCATCCAATAAAACATTATTTACATATAATCGTTTATAACCTTCTGTATAAAATACAAAAGTTTGTCTATTAGTATATTGAGATATATAATTATATGCATATTGTACATTATTTACTGTTTTTGTTAGAGTTAATCCCCATTTAGTTGAAGACTGTTTTAATGTTTTTGTCATATCATTATTTGAATCATAAAACCAATCTTGCATATATGTTCCGGATGAAGAAACTCCTATTGCAAAATAATAATTTTGGTTTGTTATATATTTATCTTTACAAACATATAAATCGTCGGTAACATTCATAGTAAATGGCCATATCGAATACATAGTATTTGAATATGTTTTATAAAAAGGGTATAATACAAAACTATTATGCCCTAATTTTTTGACTTCTGAATATAGTTCTTCAATTGTCCATAATACAGGTCCATTTTCTCCATACCCATGTACACAAATATAGAATTCGTCATCTTTCTTAGGTAATGATACTTGATTCATTTCACATACTATTTGTTTTATATTAATTTTTAAATTAAAATTGGAAGACCCACTATATGTAGGAGATTCGCCTAAATCAAACCATAAATGAGGAGCCTCACTTGTAAATGAATATGAACTACCAGTATTATAATCATAATAATATACCGGTATTTCTAACGTTTCGGATATTCCAAATGATTCTGAAGAGTCTGCAATAATATAATTTCCACTAACATGAGATTTATCAGTTAAATATTGGGCAATATAACTGCTCATTATAACAGAACTTCCATTATGTAATCCTGTATAATAAAATCTTGGAGAGAACTTATTATAATTACCGGATTGCATTGTTAAATTTATTTCGAATTTTATTTTCAAAACATTAGTTAATACTGTTCTACTATTATATAATTGACTTACTGTAGAAATCAAAGGTTTTGTAATACGTGTTCCTGTTTTTGTACTTAAATTAAAATCAACAGAAAAATACGGAGTTCCATCAGTATAAGAAGAATTTATAGCAGATATTTCTATAGAATCTGACTTATATTCAATGTTCCAACTGTCAAGTCTAGCTCTTCCAGGAGTGTACCCATCTACACTGCAATATGGATCAGAACTTACTATAGAATCATCTCTATATATTCTACCATTTTTATATATTATAATACCATTAACTTCTGGAATAGGAGCTTCTCCAACAATATAAGAAAATGGTTCAGATTCAGATTTATCAGTAAATATTGTGAAATAGTATTTTTGTCCTTCTACTAAGTTTTCAATATTTACAGAACTCTGACTAGCAGAAATATCTTGAACATAACCATCATTCATATCTATAGGAGGTGTATCTTCTTTAAAAGTTATTTTGCTATAAGTATATTCATCATCTTGAAGATAATAGTTAACTTTACAAGTAGCATCTCCTTGAGGTGATTCATTGCCCATGTTTTTGTCTCCTTTTAAGTTTGAATACAATGAGAACTTATACGTTAGTGTTTTTAATATCTTCGTAAATCTCCAGTGGTAACGGCATAGGAGAAATTTATACAGTTACCACTAGAGTCTTACCTAATAAACAGAAGCAGGGCCCGAAATAATATGAAGAAATTCTTTATATACCTCAGACCCTACGGCTGGTTACTATTAAATTAACCAATTCCTGTAACAGTATAAGGGAATGCTTCAGATTCACTCTTATCTGTAAATATCTTGAAATAATATGTTTTTTCTTCTTCTAAACCTTCTATATTAACTGAAGTTTCGTCTTTAAGTATTTCTACAGATTCACCATCGGTTTCGCTAGCAGGTTCAGAGTCTTGTTTATATGTTATTTTAGCATAAGTATATTCATAATCTGGTAAATAATAATTTACTCTAACTGTACCTGTAGGTTTATACTTTTCACCATTAATATAAATATTACAGTTTAAAGTCGTTAAGAAAATATAATCATTTTGATAATTACCATTTGCAATACTATAACTATTTCCATCAAATATACGACTTGTAAAATTATGAGCTACACCAGCAGAAATCATTGCATTGCCATATTGATTATACTGATACATTGGAGACATACTATTATAAGGAATTACATTAACTGATGCTCCATTTTTTTCGCCTCTTATCCCAACCATATTTGTATACTGAGTATACTTTTCTTCATTAATCATATAAATATCGGTAGTATCTGTCGGACATACTGCTCCGCCAACAATATAAGGATAATTATATGGATCAAAATAAAATATGTTGAAATTAGAATTTATAGCTTTCATCAAAGTTATAATTTCTTCGATGGTTTTTTCAGTTCCTCCACCACCAGTATAATTTTTAATAGTTAATGTTGTTTCAAAACTTGGTTGTAAAAGTCCCATACCAAAATCACACTCCTTTAACTAATTCTCTCAATCGAAAGAATTTCAGGAGCATCAATTGTTGTACCAGTACTTACACGGATAGTCTTTGTGAATCGATAATACTTGATAGCATGACCATCTTCAGTATAAGCAGTGTAATAAGGGAAGAAACCATAGTAATATGTTTTATTAAGTTCTATGGTATCATCAATAAAAGCAGTATCTTTATAAGCATCCTTAGTAGTAGAATCAACAATTAATTCACCATCCCAGCGATGTAAAGGAGCGCTATTACGTTTTCTAATAATAACAGTACCTTCCCATGCGCAAGGCTTAGGTTCCCATGAATTAATATTGTTAGGATCAGACCACTTCAGTTCGACATGAGGTTTTACAGTATAATCAATATGTCTTACAGGAACACCACGGTCATTTGATATATCGAACCATATTCCGGGATATTGATAATATAAAATGCATTCTGTACCTACATCAGGAATAGTGCCTTGTTTATTGCCATACCTTATTACATCACCATAATTAACATTAAATGATTGTGGAGGTGTTAAAAGACCACTATAATAAGGTGTTTCAAAAATGTAATTATAATATTTGGTAGACTCTACTTGATTTCTTAAAATATAATCTTCATTAAATCTTCCGCCAGCCTCTGGATGATATTCATCACTAGGATAAAAAGTTCCAAGTGTAAGTTTATTAACATTTGATCCGATTGTTAATTCTCTATTTTCAATTTCGGATATAGTTATATTACCAGATTCATTTCTATCATCAGCGCTTATAATATTATTAGTACCTGTAAAATATGGACCAGTATCGCCTACATATATCCATTTTGAACCATCATAAAGATAAAGCGGACTATCTTTATGCTCTGTATATTCAACACCATCACCATCTCTATATAATACAGTCCAATAATCACCAGCAGAAACATTATATTCTTTAAGTTCTTCATCACTCCAATCATAAACATATATAGGATTGGTTGTATCTCCATCATGAATGTCGCTTTCGCCAGTTTGTAAAGGATAACTTGTTTCGTATAAAGTTACATCCGAACTCTCACTAGTACTAGTTGCCACAAATCTTGCCATAACAGAAGTAGGTTCATCAAGTAATCTAAATCCAATATTTCTTATGATTTCAACAAAGTCATCTTTTGTAAGACCGGTAAATGTAGTACCGCCGCCAGATGATGAACCACTAGAACCACCACCATAATATCCCATAGTCTGAGGAGCATAAGTAGTTCCAGTTTTGTAATTACTGAAAGTTACATTAGCGGTTGCTCCTTTAGCAACATAAGTATCCATCATTTTCTGAATACCGGATATCTTACGTGAAAGGATATATGTATCAAAGTCGAATACCTCTCCAGTAACCTTATCTTCAAAGTGAATCTTAATTCTGTCACCAACTTCTCTTACAGGGTCTGCGAATGTAGTTAACTCATAAGGTGTATAAGTACGATACTTAATATCGGCATAACCTTGATGCAATAAACCATTTTTTTGATTTTTATCTTGCGGTTCGCCATCAGTATCTTCACCATATATTAATAAATTTCTAACTCTATTATATCTTGCTAATAGAATCTTCTTATCAGTTTTACTTTCATCATCTTTAGCATACTTAACATCATCTTCTTTATTTGCTAAATAATCAATGAACATGTTATTGCTCATTTGGATTTTCTTTAATGATCCAGGATTTAATTCTTTTTGTTTATTTTGCTCTTTAGTTAAATTCGCATAACTAAACATTGGTTTATCAGGATCATCAAATCTGGTATAAAGTTCCCAAATATGAATCGTTCCAACACCATATTGATCGTGTTTAAATCCTTTAGCAATATCATGATTATCAAAGTAATTGTCTGCAACTATCTTGCTATCATTCTTTGGTAATTGTTTAAATGTTAGAATACATTTTTCATATAAGTTATATGGGTAATAATTTTCTTGATGATTAGGATCCCATTTTGAAAGAGCATGGTAATCATCGTCTTCTATATCATCTAGACGTATATAAGGATACCTACCTGCTAAAGCACCAATATCTTCCAAGAATTTACCAGCAGATAAAGCTCCAGCATCTATAATCTTAGGGTCCTCATAAACCGGAAGATTCATAATTTTCATATATCCATAACATTCATGAGCATCTTCATCTGGTGATTCTGGAATATTATATTCTTTAGTACTATCTAATATATCCGGATCTAATACCATAGGTAATGCCAAGCCAGTATAAGGTTCTGCATCATTTGTATAATAGTTACTTATCTGCTTAGTTTTTCCCTTACTTGTATCATCAGTACGATCTTCTGTCTTTTTCTCTCGATTAGTAACTGTTTTCTGATCAGGATACCGTGTTGCTATGTTCTTTATAAGATCCTCTAGCATTTCTCTAATAGTCCAACACGGTTTTGCTTCTCTAGCCCATCCTTTTTTCCAAGTTTCAGTAGGTTCATATCCTTCCGGAAATGGCGATTTTCTATTTTCAAAGTATTTCTCAAAGTCATTTGTTTTCCAGCTTACACCTCTAAATAAATGAACATACCAATTATGTATATCCATATCTCTTATTGTATATAAGAAATCAAATGCTGTAATATCTCTTGTATACCCATCAGAAGAAACTTTATCTTCTTCAACAACAAACATTCCTAAATATACTAATGAATCAGAATCACCATTAAAATACATATATACTTTAATGATATAGTGAGTCTGAACTTCACCTACTATAGTGTTTCCATTTTCATCTGTTATAACATAATTTTGAAGATTAGGAATATCTGGTATCCATCTTCCAGTTTCTTCATCATATGTTTTATTGTTTCGTATTGTGAATTTAACCATTGCAGATTCACATCCACAGAAAGCTAAATCTTCATTTGTATCTAAAGAGTTTGTATACTCAAATTTTTCTTTGTAAATATCTTCATTTGTTATGACGAATTCCACCGGTCTAAATTTACCAGGTATTGGATTATCATTTTCATCTAATTCTGGTACTTTGTTTGTTACTTCAGGAGGTTTACGTGAAACCTTTTTAACATTAGTACCATGCGGAACTATAAGGATGTCCCTATGTTCACATGTTTCGAATTTTTCTCTCCAAGAGTCATCATAGTTCCAAAGCATACACTTTCTTTCCTTTCTAATCACGAACTGATTTTTGTGAGTAATTGTGTTATATTTGTAACAGCAAAATAACAAAGGGTCCCTGAGAAATTCCCAAGGACCCCATTTTGATTGTTAAGCTTCATTAATACTTAAACTTACAGCTTGGTATTTATCATAATGGCCAAATACCGGAGCCACCCACGGGTTACTATCCAGTTTTACAAAGAACAAACCTTCTTTAACCTCGCATCGCATTTCATTATACGTCGAACCAGACCATTCATCAAGAGAGTCATTGATTTGCACTCTAAGTTCAACATATGCTGTTCCATTTCCATTACATTCTTTACTTCGTTTAAGTAAATGAATAAAATGATTATAACTTGTTAAATCGGAAAATAATAAATCTAATTTACCTTCGACTTTAGATCTTACTCTAATTCTATGAGTAAAATAGTTTGCATCTTCCCAGTCTTCGTTAACATCTTCATAATTTACATCGTATGATGGTAATGTAACATGATCAGTAAAGTCAACCCAATCTTTTGGATAAACCTGATGCTCGCCATCTTCATCAGTTACTGTATATGGACTACCATAAGTAGCTACTTGGAATAACGGTTGAGTAGTTCCAATAATAGCTTGCTTAATTCCTAAAACATCAGGTTGAATTGGACTTTTATATGTTGCATAATACTTATATGTACTATTCCAATTTTGTTCAGGATCATCATTATATAACAACATCCTTAATTGGAAATACACAAGATTAGTTCCTATGCTTGGTACTGGTACTTCTGCAACACATTCCCAACCACCACCAGTTAACTCTTTTGTATTTTGATTAAGATACATTTGTACTGTAGTAAACGGGCTAGCATTACCGCCTGATGTTTTACTTGTTATAGCAGGAGTAGAATCATAATACAATCTAACACTACCACTATCTGCTTTAGATACTCCATATGTATCACTAAATTTTATACAATAACCACTTTTACAGGAGAATGTAAATTTAACTACAAGCGTATTAAGATCCTTTTGGTAAAGATCTTGTAACGTTATTTTGCCTTTAGCCATAAATACACCTCCTTAATAAGCTAAATTATTTCGACCGGTACGTTTAAACTCGGTTCGATTTGTATCAACAACAAGATTATAAATATTAGTAGGATCTGGTTCGGCAGTAACATTAATATTAACACCAGCACCAGCTTCAAGCATACCAATAAGAGTATTAACAAGAGCATTAGTACTTTCAATCCTATTACCAAGAGAGTTAAGATTATTGGTATAATCAGTAGACTCAATACCAAACAAACCTATAGCTGAATCAACTCTAGGAGTCATTGCATCAATACCATTGTTAATGATATCTACCCCATTTTGAAGTTGAGCACCATCAAATACAGGAGTAACAGTAGGAGTAATGTCATTGTCTAACATATACTGCATACCATTAAGACCTGCTATGGTTTCATCAGTTATGAGGTCTGTAGCATTAGTAATAGAACCAAGAACTTCACTGGTTTCTTCATCAATACCAATAGCAAGACCTTCTACAAAGTAACCGCCCATCTCGATTGCTAATCTTGAAGGAGAATGCATGTCTAATCCATCCATAATAGCTTGCGCCATCTCTCCAGTAAGTTGTATGTTAGCATCATATACTTCACCATCATATTTTATAATACCTTGAGCCAATGAATAATCCCATAATTCTGCCAGTTTATGTGAATGAGCAGTTATATCTTCATCTAAATATGCATTTAATTGATTAACATAATCTCTAAAACCAGTAACTCTCTTTTGTTGAGTAGTTCCGTCATCATATACTACTGTTGCATAATCATCATAAACTGATGTTATATTACTATCGACAACTTTCTTAGAAGCACCTATTGTTACTTCACCAGGATTACTTACTTTAACATCTCCAGCAAAAGTTTCAACATATTTTTCACCATCTTTATAGTATGATTCAGCTTTTCCAAAATCTTTCTTATTAGCATTAAGCATAAGTATTGCTCTTTTTATATTTCCTTCAAAAGCATTTGGATCCATCGCTAACACACTACTAAATGATTTTTCTTGTTGATTTGCATAATTATTTAATACAAAATCTACAACAGTTTGTTTATCACTATCACTAAGTTTTGAATATTCATCTTTATGTTTTTCATTATTATTTAATACATCTAATATAGCTGCTTTATTTTCATTTGTATAATCGTGATTTCCAACTATATAATTATATGTCTGATCATCAATTAATCCGGCCATGTGAGCAACCATAGCAACACCTTTAACTAAAGGATTCTTAAGTAATATATCTTCCAATCCAATAAGTAAAGTCTGACTTAAACCATTTGTTATTCCTTCACCAATTTGAGATCCTAATAAAGAAAACTTATTATTAGCACCCAATCTGCCAGTTGTAGGATCAGCACCAAAAACACCAAATATACTGCTTAAGAATGAACTACCACCTTGAGAACCGGCAGTATTAAATGCGCTAGTAATTGATGTAAGTCCTACTCCATTTTCACTAAAGAAAGAAGTAAAGCTATCAGTAAGTGATCCACTAAATACTCCGCCTAAAGAATTGCCAATCTCTGTAAAGTTATCACCAAGATTATCTAAACTAAATATTGCGGCAATGCCATTCTTAGCTTTTTTAGCATTTTTAGGATTTACTACTCCATTAATAAAATTATCTAAATCTTTTTTAGCTTTTTCAATATTAGATGAAAGTTTTTGTTCCATAGACCAATATGTTGAATCGGACCATATTCCACCTTCACTAATACGACCTTGTTCTAATAATTCATCATATTCATTTTTAGCATTATTATAATTATTTTGTAATTCACTATATCTTTTAGCAGCATTTGGATCATTCATTATATGATCATTAAATCTCTTTTCAATTTCTTCAGCAGTTTCTGGGATTTCTTCTTCTCCTAACAAAGCTGCGAACAAACTCTTACCCATATCTGATCCAATATCAGTACCAGCTTCAGATAAAGCATCTTTCATATCCTGAAGCATTCCGCTTTCAGTCCAAAGTTTCTCAAATTCATCACTTATACCAGCAGCTGCATTTTCAGCAAATCCTTCACCAATAGCTGCACCGATATCTTTATTTTTTTGATATTCACTGTTTGCACCATTAATGAATCCTCTGATTACGAACTTACCATTCTCATAAAATACCTTAGAAGGTGAAGCAATCTTTAGTTCTTTCTGGAATGAAGTATTAGTAGCAGTAGCAAGACCAATAGCAGCATTTTTAGCTAAATAAGTATTCTTCTTAATACCTAATGCTAAACCTTGATCAATATATTTACCATCTTTAGCAAATTCTTTAGAAGGTGAATTAATATCAGCTTCTTCTTCTACACCATCAACTATCTTTTCTACTATAGTTTTGCCTATTCCAAATGCTGACTTAAGAACATCAACGGCAAGTCCTAACAGTAATAAAGCTCCAGCAATTTTTGCAATACCTGTAGCTATCAATGTAATACCAGCATTAATTTCAGGTGCAGCTTTTGAAGCAACGGATAATATGGCAATTAAAGTTCCAAATACACCTACAACGCTAAGTATTAATGCAACAGCGTTAGCTATGTTATTTTCTCCACTAGTACTAGATAAAGCTCCTAATATTGCTCCTATTACAATAGATAAAATAGAAGTAAATACTGTTACACCAATAAGAATTTTACTTATTTGATTTAACTTATCAGAAGTTATACCTTTAGCTGTTGTTTCTTTTATAAAATGACCGAGAATACTTAGTACGCCAAATAATACAACAACAACTGAACCAACTAATGTCAAAGCAGGAACCCAAATGCTATTAAGATTATCTCCAGCTAAAAGAGTCATAATACCAGTTGAAGCTGCTATAGTTATCATTATTCCAATTACACCATACATTATAACTTTCAACATATTAGTAATTGCTTTGATACGTTCTGGAGTAATCTGTTCACCAATCCACGATAAATTGTCTAATAACTTATCAAATCCAAATGATATAGATAAAATTATTCCAATAACACCACCCATAAATATAAGCAGAGGCTTTATCATATCTAATGGATCATTAAATAATTTAGATTCAAGTAATATACCGGCAATACTAGCAACTATAACAATTAAAATATTTTTAATTTGCTTAAGTATTCCTTCTATGGCAGCCATTCTACCAGCAGATACAGCACCTTTACCGACACTCTTCATTATTGAAGAAACCATAGCAGCAAAGGAAAGGAATATGCCAGCTATAGCAAGAGTTAATCCACCAAGAAATACTCCAATATCCAATATTGCAGTACCATTATTATCTTTATAAAGTATACTAATTACAGAAAGCACAGCAACTATGCCTAATACGATAACACCTAACATTAATGCAAACTGTTTTAACATTTGTGATAAAGAAGTCATTGAATTTCCAGCAGCACTTCCTTTAAATACTTTTGACATAATTGTTGCAAATGTACCAAGAACTACTAAAATACCAACTATAACTCCTAATATAATAAAGACAGTCTCAGCTTCAATGTCAAGATCATTCTTTTCAAGTATAGCATTTAATGCCATTATACTTAATATAATTAAACCAATGGTTAACACTAGTGTCATTATTGGTTTCCAATTAATAGATGCCAATGCTAATAAAGCTCTTGTAATACCTTCAAGAACGATTCTTATTGCAACGGCAGCCATTATAACAAATGCTCCAACGCTAAATATAGCAACAATCATACCGGCATTTACATCTATATCAGCAAAAGACATTAATAAAGGAACAATATCTTCTTTTATAATATTAACAAATACTGAAAGAAGTAATATAGTAGCTAATGTTGAAGCCATTTGTCCGATACCATGTAGAAATCCGCCTTGAATTGTTGTGTTCATCAATCTTATACTACCTGCTATAGCTACCATAGCACCAGCAACAATAACCAATGCAGCAATATAATCCGGCCATCTACCCATATTATCTAAAAGAGTATCAAGTGTCGGAATCAATATCATACGTATAACTAAAGCCATCGCAGCAACAGCTATTGCCATTGCTATACCAGCAGATGTACCTGTTTTTATTCCAGCTTTTTCACCAGTAAGAGTAATATTACCCATTAATTTGGTACATAATGCAAGTAAAGCAAACATTGCCATCAACATCGCTGAAGCACCAATTACTTCTTCAACACTATAATTTCTAAATAATTCTATTAAATTTACTATAGAATTAACTATATTATTTACAGCTATAAAGATGCCTACAAAGCCTAAAGCAAATGTTATACCATTTGTTCCTCCGCCACCAAGCTTCTTAATAGCTGTTATAACAAGCATTATTACTGTAACTACTGATAAGAATGGTGCTAATATACTTACCAATCCACCAAATATACCACCATTCTCGTCTTTAAACAAATTCTCTAAATAATCATGTAATTTCTTTGCAGCAATTATAAACACAACTACCATTGCAGTAATTGATGCAAAAGCGAATCCCATTGTTAATAATCCCCAAGTAGCATTATCAGCAAGAGCAGTTAAAGCGACTACCATGCCTAATACAATTGCCATTACAACAGCAAATGAAATAAGCATTCCATTAAGACGTCCTAAATTTTCTGCAGGCAAGAACGTTAATGCAGCTAATGCCGCCGAAACCATAACAATAGTTAAAGCTAATTTAAACAAAGCATTTGATATGTTGTTTATTGCTTGTGATCCCCATAATTTATTTAAACTGTTAAGAGCTTTAGCACCATTACGCATTAATCTTAACAATCCACCAGAACCAAATACTTTTGTTATTACATTAAGCATCTTAAATAACTGGATTGATGTAAATGTTCCAATGATTTCTCTTACAGTTGAAAGAACACCTTTTATGTCACCTTCTCTAAAAGAGTCACCAAGGTTCTTTATCATTGCTCCTATACCTTGTAATACAGTTCCTAATACAGGACGTAATACATTAGTATATAGCCAAGCAATTATTTCAAATGTTTTCTGTGCAACTGCTCTAACTTTATCTAGAGCTGTAACCATTCCACCTTCAGTAGTTTCTTTTTCAAATCCAAATAATGCTCCAATAGTCACACCTATTTTTGTAACTAATACATCAAACATATCACCAAGCATCATTATAAAGTTACTTAAACCTTTTCCGCCTTTATAATGGTTCCATACATCAGAAAGATTATATGTACTTTGCCAAGCTTCTTTTGCACGTTTAGCCATATTACCTAAAGAATCACCAATTCCTTTGATTCCTTTTGCATTTGAGCCGCTTACTAATCCTTTTATTTTTTGTGCAAGTTCATAAACTAAAGAAATAATAAAATTAATAATAGGAGCTAAACCTCTTAACAAGAACCCTACAAGATCTCCTACAACTCCTAATATTTTACTAAATACATCTTTAACAATACCACCAACATAAGCCATTGAATCCATTATATCAAGGCCTTCTTCAAGTTCGAATATAGAATCTGCAATTTCAGCAAATGATTCTAATAAACCGCCAACAATTTTACTTACAAGATCCCAAATAGCTGAAACTATAGGACGTATTACTGTAATATATACTCCAAGAGCTGCTTTGCCAATTAATTTAATAACTGCAACGACACCTCTAAGAGTTCTTGCTAAGTTTAATATTGTCTTTTGACTAGGTACTATCTTAGATGTTATATTTTTAAAGCTTTCACTTATTTTAACAAGAATATCTATGAAAGTTGTTCCAGCAGGTACAAATTCACTTATAACAGATTTAATTATTTTTCTAACAGCATTAATCGGGGCTGTAAGATTCATAAATCCTCGTGCCATATTCTTATAGAAATTAGTACTAGCAAGACCAGTATCTTCATCCATAATCATAGTGGCAAATTTAAATGCAGAAATTCTAAATCGTTCTGTCCAGTCTAATAGTTTTTCAGCTGATTCATTTTTTTTAAATAAACCATTCCATGCTTTTCTTATTTCATCAATATTAAACTTTAATGCTGCACCAATAGCTTCAGCACCTTGCATAAACATTCTTCTACCATTACGATAGAGTTTATTTTCTAATTGATACTGAATATCAGCTATTTGTCCTTTAAGCCAGTCCATTCTAGCAATTTCTTCATCAGAAATTATATTGAATCCTTCTTTTCTTTTTAATATAGCTAATTCGTTTTCATAATCTTCTAATGGTCCAGTTAAAGCTTCTTTTTCACCATTTTTCCAATATTCAAAAATATCAGCTACATCCCATAAACGTCCAACAAATATGTCATATAAATTATTTGCTAAGTGAGTCCAAATTTCCTTAGCTTCATTATAATCGCCAAAGATCGTAGTATATATATTAGTCCAAACTGTAGAAGCTGCATCCTTAGCAGATTCAATAGCTTCCAAGAAAGTCTTAGCTTCCTGACCTGACTGGAATGCTTTTATACCAAATTCTGATATATATTCATGCCAATCATCGAGAGCAGCTTCAGCTTCTTCAACAGTTCCACCAAATATTTGTCCATATTCTTTAAGGTATTCTGCATAACCGTTATTCTTTTCAGCCATTTGAAGTTTAGCTTGCTCAACAGTTAAATCATTAATAGCAGCATATTCTTCAGCTGTTTCTTCAGTTACTTTTTCAACTTTTTTCCATCTTGCAATAATGTCTGTTATGTCTTTACGAGTACCTTTAAAATTAACCTGATTAAACTTTTTAATTAATTCTTCATCTACTGCTTTCTTTTCTTGTATAATATCGGCAGTAAGTAATTCGCCTTCATTTGCTTCGTATATTTCTCGTATTTCATCGACTGCATCGGCATATTCTCCGAATACTTTCATCATTACTTCGGTTGTAAACCATTTACCTTTACTTAATGATTCTGAGAATTCTTGTATATTAAATACCTTTTTGTCGCCAGTTAATGCTTTATATGTTCCATCAATATTTTTCTTAACTGTTCCAACTGCTTCTGCAGCTTCCAAAGCTTTCTCTCTGAATTCTTTGGTATCCATGTTAAGAATCTGAATGGATTTCCAGTCTTGTAATCTTATATATCCAGCACCAAGAGCCTGTGATAACTGATACATTGCTCTTGAAGCTTCATTTGCATTTTTACCAGATAGAGCTGCCCAATCGGCAATACCCATCATCGCTTTTACAGAATCTTCCAACTTCTGACCAGATGCTGTAAACTTACCAACCTCGCCAACCATATCAGTAAACTTATATGAGGTTTCATCAGTAAAATACATCAAACGTTCAAGTTGATCTGTAATATCATCTATAGCATAACCCTGAGCTTTCAGAGTTGCTACGGATGTTGTCATGTCTGCATATTTAGACCAGCCCGATTTAAGTTGCCCAACAGTATTATCCTGAATGTAGCTAACTAACTTGTTTGCGATATTGTCTTTGATCTTATCGATCGTTCTGTCTACTATTGTATATGCCTTATCTGCAACTTTCTGCACGTTATCAGCAATACTATTCATTGCATCATTATCGACAACATCCTTGAAAGAAAGTTTGTCACGCAACTTGTCTAAGGTGCTCATCGTCTTCTTCGTATTTTGATCGAAGTCCGTAGCATCGAATTTCATTTGCACGACTCTTTCATCTATATCGACCATGCGAGTTTTCCTCCCTTCACGATAATACTATTAATTGTGTGATACTTCTTGCCAAGCTTCTGTTGCTATTCTGTCAAAGATTGGCGCTAATGCAGGATTGATGTAATCTATACCTTCAATCCAATGACCATCAGCCGTTGCATGACCTAACTGAATGTATAAAGCTACATTAAACCATTCTTCGGCCATGTTTTGATTTCCCCAAATCAATTTATATGTTCCGTCTTTATCCTTCTCGATATCATAATACCATGATTCAGCAGTAACGCCAGTAGAGACAGGGGTGTTATTTCTTAGAGCTTCTACTCCCTGTTTACCGTATTTATGTAATATAGTACGAATACGGTTATCTC
>Ga0247611_10004652_pt1 | contig 18829 bp, 19 predicted proteins | sample 177DNAGHGhighgp2_FD_192422 | JGI IMG/M metagenome (GOLD analysis project Ga0247611, IMG submission 192422) | Sheep rumen microbial communities from Palmerston North, Manawatu-Wanganui, New Zealand - 1770 DNA GHGhigh gp2 | ecosystem: Host-associated > Mammals > Digestive system > Stomach > Rumen... | reverse complement strand
CTTAAATATTTATTATGATTACAAGGGCGTTAGATTCTAGCGTTATAGCTTGGTCCTGAACACCAATTACGCCGCCTGTTACACTGTCTTTTGTAAATGCCATATAGCCAACAACATCCTCCCTATTTTGTAAAAATTTACTAGGGAGAACGTTAATTCCTTTTTGGCAAAGTTTTCTGTATAATTTAATTGCGCCGAGTTCTACGCATTTCCAGCCATTGTCGGTAGAAACTGACCATGTGCCTTTAATAGCTTCTCTAACATCTTCTATTTTAGAACCTTGGTTAATAGTCATATTATCTCCTTAAACTGGCGTTTTCAAAATATCAAATCTTAAACTTGCGTCAGAAATAACAAAATCAGAATCTTCAGAGAACATTACCTTGATTACACATTGTCTATTTCTTCCAAGATTAAGCCAAGAAAGACGAGAAGAATATTGACCGCGTTCGCCTAAATTACCAGCAATAACGTTACCAAAAGTATAACCACCATCATTAGAAATCTGCAATAAGCATTCTGAAAGTTTGCCATAGTTTTCAATAGAACCAGCATTACATTCAAGATTTAGCTGATAAAGAACAAACGGCTTATAGTCTGCTGTAATTACAGGAGTCTGTCTAACACGATATAAAGGTAAACTATCAGTGGCATTGAAATCTTCCTTATAATAATTTTCATCAAGAATATACAGATTACCATTTTCGCAACAGCCTGTAATAATCTTGTTATTGAACCATACAGCATATAACGGCATATATGGCTTATTTTTAGAAGTGTAGTAGTTACGAGAACTTCTGATATGCCATTCACCAGTCATAACGTCAAAACAATAGGTTTCATTGCCTACTGTAAACAAATAGAAGTTATGATTATTGATGGAATATGTCCAAGCACGAGTATTGGAAATTTCATTCTCGTTAAGGATTCTGTCAAGCCATTCTTCTGAAATCTTTGTAACCTTTGTGCCTTCAATCATAAGGACACACTTTGCATTAGCCTTACCTGTTCCTATACAGAACTGTGTCTGATTAACAGAAGCCAAAGAATATTTAGCTTCAAGACCCTGTTCCTTGTTGATAGTATAGCTAACACGTTGCCAAGTCTGATAGGATTCAGCATCACCTCTCTGCCAGAATTCAATAGAAGACGGACCGTAAAGTGTTAGTAATGCGCCGACTGAATAAATGGCTGTAACTCTGTCAGAAGAAGATTCAGCATTGAAATACATCTGAACGCCGTAATCATCTAAGAAACAGTATTCACCAGAATCAACAGGCTTTGTTTTTACTGTAATTTCATCTTCTTTATATTGAACTTTACCGTCTACAATATCGAAAACCTGTCGTTCAGCCTGAGACAATGGATATGGCTTAGAATAATAAACATAGCCAGAACCAAGGTCATTCAAAACAATAGAACCAGAAACTACAGCTATATGTGTAGGTCTGATATAATTGGTTTCTGTAATTCTCTTAGGTAAAGTTATTGCTACAGACTCACCTTCTTTAATATCGTAGCCATGAATAGAAACACCATCTACCCACATCAAAATATCACGTTCGCCAGCAGATTCTGCAAATTCAACTTTGTTACCAGAAGTATATTGACCGATTACTTCAATATTATAGCCATTATCTATTCTGTAAATGTTACCGATATATGCGACAAAAAGGGACTGAGCATAGTTCATTTCCCTTAAGCCTGTAGACGGAACAAACATACCGTCAATTTGTCCAGAATCGCCTAGCGATAAAAGATATTTAATACCAGGACAACTCTGCATAAAACGTCTTGCGTCGTCCTTAGAACCATTAAAACCAGAATACATATTGCGAGACATAGCTGCACCAGCAATATTCGGATTCTTAGTCTTGGCTGTAGAACCAACGAAACTGTAAACTAATGAATTAGCCATTAAAACTCCTTACCATTGATTTGGAGCAAAACCATTATAGAAATTGTCTAAATAGCTTCCTTCAAAACCTTCATAAGTCATTGGACGGTTAGAATTGTTAGTTCTCTTCAGTAATCTTACGCCATTTGCAAATTCCTCGTCAAAAATAGGTTTGACATCCAATAGCTTATAACGTAAACAAAGCTTAGAACAAATACCGTCTTCAAGAATAGAAATAATCTTTTCACTAAAATAGAGCTTATCGTTTAATTTGTAATCTGGAATTTTCTTAAGATATGTAATTCTATACTCAATTGGTTGCACAGAATCTGTTTCGATAATGAAAACCTCATAATTGTATTCAGTATCAACAACTTTAATTTTTTCTAATTGAGTTTCACATGTATAGAACACAGGAAGACCCATCTTAGTCTTAGAATCTAAAAGCTGACGTTCTGCTGGTAAAAGCTGGATATAACGCACACCAAGCTTTCTTGACAATGTAACAACTCTATCTATCAACGGCTCTATAATTAAATCTGGCCATTTATCAAAACCGTTCATTGGAACTGTATATTTTATTTGATCTTCAACATTAACCGTTCTAAATTCATTGCCTACTTTTAATACACAACCAGGCTTATAGTTTGTTAAATCAGTTGGCCAACTATCTAATTCATACCAGCCTTCTGGTAATTTTTCCATAATTCTAATTCTTCCACCAGTCTTAAAACAGTTAACTGTTTCTACATCAGAAAGAATCAAATTCTGCCCGTTGAGCTCAGCTATTAAACACATTAAGTCATTAAGTCCCTGCATAGCCTGACTGCCTGAACATGATTGGCCGTCGCCTACTAAAGAACATCTTTGAAAACATTGGTTCAAAAGTGCGTTCACAGTTATCATAGGGTTTACATCTCCTTAAAAATTTACTATATTATTTATTAGAATAAAAAAGGAACCAAAATGAGAGAAGTTCAAATAAACAGTCGTTTAAAATTAAGAGAAGATGGAAAACTCTTTGTTATTAAAACTGGTGAAGAATTTATACCAAAATCTAAAAATTCTAAAGGCTATTTAGTAGTTCGTTGCAAACAGTATAATGATTATATGCCTGGCATTCACTTGTTGGTTATGAAATTCTTTGGCCCTGAAAAACCTGGCATTGACTATCAAGTTGACCATATAGACAGGAACATTCTCAACAACGATATAAAAAATTTACGCTGGGTTACACCGTCTGAAAATTGCCATAATAGATCAAATAATAGGCCTCTTGGTCATCGAAAATGCGATTTTGCAGACATTAAGGAATATAATAGAGACAGATGTAAAGGAAGAAGTAGAGCTGACTATATGAGAGAATATAGAGCAAAGAAAAAGGCTAAGGACAAGCCTTAACCTTTTATAATCGTTATTTCAATTTAGTTTAACTTAAATTTTAAAGTAGCCAACTACAGCCTTACGAGGATCCGGAAGGGTCACGGCATACGGAATGTCCAAACGAGTTAAGGTTTCCATTCTCTTGCCATCGCCATAGGTTGACATTTTGATAGAAACGTTGTTAACCGATTCAGTAACGTTCTCAGAACCCGGAAGGTCTGCGAAGCTATACTTATCGAAACCAACAGCGTCTTCAGTACGGCACTGACCGAGAGCATACTTACCAGAAGCAACAGCGAGTGTTGCAGCAGAAGGAGCTTCACCAGCTTCAACCCAAGCATTAGCGTTATTGATGTTGTGACCCTTAACAGCTACACGGATTTCAGGAACAGCGGAATTGCTATCTGCGATAACATAGAGGTCCTGATCGGTTTCCATACCGTCAACACCAACAATCTTAGCATTGAGCTTGAACGGAACACCCGGGAAGTTGTCAGTAACAGCAACAGTATAACCTGCAGTAACAGTAGCAGTACCTTCCATAGCGGTAATTGCAGTAGCTGCAACAGAAGCAGTTTCAGTACCAGCAACGTTAACAATCGGCATGAGGTTTTCTGTGATAACAGAAGCACCAGCATACTGGCCTAAATAAGCGTCCTTATAAATCTTAGACTGGATTTCAGACGGAATGAAGTTTGCAAGACCACCGTTAGCAATAGTACCAGCAACTAACGGCTTAACGAAAGCTACCTTGGTACCAGCAACACCAACTTCGTCAAGAGACGTAGACATATCCGTAAGAGTCTTGAAAGAAGCATCACCAGAAACTACCTGGAAAGCCTTCGGAACGGTCTGGTCGATAGCGTCCTTTTCAACAGAACGTGCGAGCTTGATACCACGCGGCTTTGCAATTTCGTTGGTGAAAGATTCAATGTTGGTTAACTTATTCCATGCATCGAGCTGAACAGAAGTGTTCTTGTTCTGAAGAGTAACAGCAACTTCAACTTCATTGATGTTATCCGGATTAGCTTCGAGACCGTCGCTAACTTCACCCGGGTCAGGAATATAAACAGAATAAGTCTTACCATACTTCTTACCTTCGAGTTCACCCTGAGTCATGTAAGAGTGAGCTTTCTTTAAATACGGAAGGTTGTCATAGACTTCGCCTGCGATAAGTTTTACTTTCTTGTTGTTTGAAAATGTGCCATGATTTGTTACATCTGCCATAATATGTTTCCTTTATGAAATGTTAATGTGTTCTTAAATAGTTCAAAATTGAATCGTCAGAATCGAAAATTGAACCTTGTTTAGCCTCTGTACCAAGTCCCGGCTTTCCGATGACTGGCACCGATGGTTTATTTATTTCGTTACGTAAACGGTTTTCTAAGTCCCTAATCATGAACTGTCTATCCATTGGTGTAACGTTGTCATTGAACATCTTTTCAACTTCTTCAGGTTTCGTAGCAAATTCATAAAGAATCTTCGGACCTAAATCAGACCTCATGATATACTGGGCAACTTCCTTGTCCTCGTCAATCAGTTCGCCTAATCCATTCTGAAGAGCAGTTCCGATAGCTTGTCTATACTGTTGTTCTGCTTCAGGAGTCTTAAATAACTTTTTGACGTTATCATCCTGTCTTGTCTTATAAGCCTGAACTTCTTGTTCCTGTTTTGCCTGTTCACTATACTTCTGCTGTGCTTCTTGCAATTTCTGATTCCACATGTTGTCGAATCTTTGCTGCACTATAGCGTCAATATAGGAATCGTCGTCCTGGAATTGATTTCTGTTCAGCGGAGCATACTTATCTGGATTTTCCAATCTATCGAGTCGTGCTAAGAGCTCGTTATACTGGGCCTGCAACTGGTTATATTGACCTTCATACTTAGCTTTCTGTTTTCCAAGCTGCTTTCTGAAAGAATATGCCTGTTGTTCTTCCTTAGTGTATGTCTTCCTCGGTTCACCCTTTTGAACCACATTACTTTCTTCGGAAACGGTTTGCTGGGCCGAATCTTCAGCGGGAATCTCTATCTGTTCAATCTTATCACCTTCAGCCTCAGTGTTTTCGATTGAGCCGGTATTGATTTCGTCTTCATTCATAATATTTTATCCTCTGCATGGTAAGCGCCATGTTCGCAACTTTATATTTATAAAAGTATTTTTACTCCATAAATGCACCTTGTCTTGATTTTCTTTCTAAAATAAGACCTCTAGGCATATCAGCCATCGCAAAAGTCAAAGCAAAGCTGTCTGCACTGTCAGGAGAACGTTTTAAAATTAATCTAATATCGTCTTTCTTTATTAACTGAACTTTGTCATGAGCTGAGAGTTCATAACGTGTAGCTTTCAGTTCTTCTCTCATTTTATCGTCAATTCCATTAATGCCATGTTCTGTAATATAACGTTTTGCATTAACATACATTTCAGCACGTTTATTTAAATAAGCTGGGTCTTCTGGAGAACCACCAAATGGAATTAAATATGTAAAACTCTTATAATCAGAATCCATCAATAATTCATAAAGACCTTGACCATAAGCCATGTCTATTGCAATATGTGAAATATTGTTTACGCCATACTCATGAATGATAGTCTTTAAATCTGCAAACAAATCTTTTGCAGAAGCTAGAACCTTTCTAATAATCTTTACTATTGTATTACCTTTTCTGACAACAATACAGTTACAGTCTTTACCAAAACCAGACAAGTCGCAACCTATCGCAATACAGCTACCAGACATAGGAGCAGCTTCTAAAAGGTCATCAGTAAACAATACACCAGAATTATTGTCTTCACATTCAACACCTTCAAATTCTCGTAGCCATTGTTCTTCGGATAGACAAGTTTTTCTCATCAACTCGATTTCAGCTGGTTTAATCTTTTTGTTATCAGAAGTTTTAGCTGTAATGACTTTGATATTTCTATCTTTTACGAATGACGTTACCCAGTTAGATGGTCTAGGGGTTGAGCACATAATAATTCTTGGGTCTTCATCAAGGTCACGTTGACAATAAGCTAATACTTCATAAAGATTTGGCGGGGCTAGACATACTTCGTCAAGAATGGACAACTGAATCCTGGAAAAACCACGAACTGAATCCATATTGGAGTATGACGAGAAATATATGACGCCTGTCTCGCCATAAGTTATTTTCATTGATACCTTATGAACTTCAAATTCACCTGGTTTTAGAATTTCATAAAGGCGTTGAATGCACTCAGCCATGATAACTTCTGTGAGTGCCCTATAGTCCTGTGCCATAATCAATACACGTTGACCTTTTAATAGTGCAATAACCGCGATTAGAGACGCGATAAAGGACTTTCCACTACCTCGCCCTGCTCGTAGATAGATCATGTCCTCTTTGCACTCCAGAAGTTCTTTCTGGTGTTTAAAAAGTTTATAGTGTATATCCATTATGCTTCTTCAAAAATCAAATTAATCTGATTATCACTCTTTACTGCAGCCTGTACTTCCTGCTCGACTTTTTCAGAATAAGTATCTTTCCAGCGTCTTTTCATTACCTCAATATATTGCGGCTTACCTTGTACAATATAACTAAACGTCAAATCATTCAGACATTTAGCTTTCATTGCAGTAAACCAGTCAACCATCAAGTCAAGATATTCTTTTGTTTCTTCGCCAATTTCATCTGGCTTTGTTTCGTTTATATTTCTAGGATTCCAAAGCGGACTTTCTTTTTCGTCTTTTCTCTGCTTCTTATATGTAGTTATTCTTAAATCTTTAGGGAGATAAGTCTGTATCTTAGCCATGAACGACGATATTGTAGTATAATTATACTCTTTAGCATGAGAGTTAAAATTGATTATAGACATAGTTATGCCAGTTGGGCAGTAGCCATTTTCTTCTACTTCCATTCTGTCAAAATTGCCCATGTTAATTTCAGGCTTTTCAAAATTTTCTAAAAGGAACTGCATCTGTGCAATTCTCTTGTTCATTCTTTGACGGTTCAAATCTGTAGCATGTCCCATTAGAAACCTCCTCTTATATCTAATTTGGATAACTGACCAGAAATTTCCTTCAATAAGGCTTTAATTTCATCTAAATCTTTACTATAATTTAAAACCTGTGGAGTTTCCTCTTTAGGCTCCACAGGTGCTTTCTTAACAGAATTCTTCATAAAATGTCCTCTGTGTGGATTAACGCCACATTCGCCTAACATTTTATTTATAAAAAAGATTAGATACTGTAATAACCAGAATTAGTTACACACCATTGATCCGTTCCTTCTACATTCTGCCATACCATATTTGCATAGGCTCCAGAACCTAATACAAAGTTCTGACCGTCAATAGTAGCTGTAAACATAGAAGGTCCATAATAGTCATAAGGTGTAGATAGATGAACTTCCTTATAATCACCGCTCTTAGTCGTGCTCATAGATGGTGTTCCTGTGCTAAATGCATAGCACCAAATAGGGGAGCTATTGATATTAGCTGTCGTGATAGGACCGTTACCAACTGCATACAATACACCAGAGCCAATATTAGTAGGAATCATAGAGAATGTTTCAGTGTTATTATTTTCATTAACAACTGACATCTCATAGTATTGCATTGTAACTGGCGACATGATTTTAGTTAGTCCAATCTGTGCAGAAGCTGGACCATTATCAGCTCCACCAAGAACTTTAGAGAACTTCAGATTATCATTACTTGCTCCGCCACCATTTGCGAAGATAACGTTATTTGAATTTACGATTGCGCTCATTTTAAAACTCCTTACTTATTTATTTTAATGATATACCACTTCATAGTTTATGCGTTTAAATGGCTGATCTCCACGTTCGTCTGTAACATCTGTAATTGTCTGACCTGATACAGCCCAAGCAGAACCTATATAACCAAATCCACAAGCTGTAGGCGTAAAATCCCAGGCTGTACTTTCTGAACTGAACACTGCACTCCTTAATGTACCACCATAGCCCATAGTACCTGGAAGATATAAAAGAGATTTTATGTGATGCTTGTTATTTTCTGTACCACCATAAAAATATAGATTATATGGAGCACTACCTGTTCTATCTGTGTAAGCAGTAACAGTGAATTTTACTGGAATTTGTGGAATACTTGCTAAATAATATCCATAATATAAGCCATTTCCTGTTACAGGTTCATATACTTTAGTATTGAATGTGCTAGATTGTCCTGTAGCTGTATATGTTGCTGTTTGTGTATAGTTAGCTTTAGCTGTAACATTACCACCATTGAAATTAAATTGAGAGCCTGTTAAAGTAGCTCCAGTTATGGAATAGTTATTAAAAACATAACCATTGTTTGATGTTTGTGATAAAGTTACAGTTTCACCATCATATCCACTAAGTTTATTAGCAGTTATAGTTCCACCTTGAGTTTGGGTTAAAGTTAGATATCTAGGATCTGGAACATAATACTTTAAAACGAGCTCATTACCACCAAAGGTAAGAGTCTCGCCATTAAATGCAAATGATTTTGTGTCTATTACATAACTCATAGATTACCAGTTTGCAGAAGCTGTAGAAACGTGATTTAATAATGCTTTAAGAGCATTAATTTCCTCAGGAGTTAATGTAGCCCGTAATGACCAGTCACTATTATAGAAATTAATGTAGCCTGGAGTTAAGTCAACAGTACCAATTGCCGTAGCATTACCAGCAGAACCATGAACTCTTAATCTAGCTGCACTATCTGATGCAAATAAAGACCAATAACAACCATTATCAGTATTAACAACATCTGTAAATGTGGGACCAAATGAAGCAGAACCATGACTATTCCAGAATCTTAATCTTTCAGAACCCAATTGCCATACTTTAGAAGCTTCATCATCTAAAGAAGTCAATGCTGAATTAGCAGAACGATAAACTAAAGCACCATTAAATAGACCTATACTAGAACAAGTTCCATCAGCATAGCTAGAATGTGAATTAGGACCAATAATTCCAGAATTCCAGTTCATCTGTAAGAAGCCACCACCAGCACCATCTAATTCAGCCCAGAATGATTTACCATCAGCATAATTCTGACCAACTTGTAAATGTGCTTCGTTTTCGTTTTCCTTATTCTGGTTATACATTTCAACCCAGCCGGAAGTAGAAGTAACTCTAATACCAGAAGCTATATTGTAAACTGTAGTTCCTGAATCACCTGTAGTTATGTTTGTATATGGCAGATATTGTCCAGAAACACCTATAAAAATAGTATTATTTGGTTTAGTAATAGAAATACCAGATACACCACTAACAGGAACTTGAGGATTAGAACCACCAGCATTAAATGCCGTTCCATTATAGCCAGTAATCTTTCCGTTAGCAGATTCCCAACCACCAGTTACTATAGATGCAGTCTGAGAAGATATAGCACCATTTGCAGAAGTAGAAGATACAGCATAACGGCTACGTTCAGAAGACAATGCAGAACCGTTATATCCAGTGATATAACCATTGCTAATATTTAAAGCACTTTCATACATGACTCCTTCAACTTCAGGAAGTCCAGAAATACCGATAACTGTTGCAGAAACAGAATCTTCAACGAAGTATAATGGTTTCTGAACTCCTAATTTAGCAGACTGTGCAGAAATCTTATGTTCAACATTGTTTACAACAATCGGTGCAATACCTTCATATTCAACACCTTGTCCGCCAACGCTAGAAATCGGAGTACCGTTAATACCCGTTACGTAACCATTCGCACTATTGATCGCCGAATTTGCGATAAGTGCGGTGAGACTTCTTCCGTCAGAATCTTTCAACGCAGTAAATGATTCAGCAGCTACCCTAGCGGAAATACCAGAACCACTGAAACCTGTAATGTATGTGAGCATGCCTGGCATTGGTGTATCGATACCCATTGCAGAGACCGGGATATAATCTCCTGTAAGATATCCCTGATTGTATACCCATGCAGTAGCGGCGTTATATGCCGTTGCATCGCCTGACTGGACTATGTTGCGGATATATCCGTCCCAATCGCGACCAGAGATTACGTGATTTGTAATATCGATATTCGGACCAGCTGTATATTCCTTGTAGCTAGTTACCTTGAGGTAAGTATTGGCTATATTGTTTCCGCTACTGTCATACGTTGCCGAATTAGCAGAATTTGCTGTAGAGGCTCTATCAGCAGATGGGACGGAACCAGTGACGCTTATAACATGATTAGTAATATCAATGTTATTCCCAGCGCTATATTCAACGACAGAAGCAGCATTGATAGCAGATCCGTTAATGGCTGATATTTTACCGTCTTCTGTTCCTTCGAAGGTCGGAAATGCAGAATCATGAATACCGATAACCGTAGCGGTTTGACTATCTTCAACGAAATAGAGAGGATCCTGAACACCTAATCTAGCAGATTCTGCAGAAATAATACGCTGTTCATTATCAACAACAATCGGAGAAATACCAGAGTAATCACCGCCTTGTCCAGCTTTAAAAGCTGAGCCATTATAGGCAGTAATTGCAGAAGTTTCGTCATGTTCCCAACCACCTTCAAGGAAATTAGCGGTTAATGCAGTATAAGCAACGTTAGCAACTTCAGCGTTCAAAGCAGAAGAAGCAGAATTAGCGAAATTTGCTGTTGCTACGAAATTAGCAGAATCAGCATGCTCAGCGCTATCGGCATAGGTTGCATGGTCAGCGTCGTCTGCGTGATAAGAATTATTTGCAGATTCGGCAAAGAAACCGCTACCAGAAATAGACGAAATCAGATTACCGTTATAACCTAATGCAGAATTCTGAACGTATGGTAAATTAGTTACGTCCTGATGAGCTGTTAAATAATTCTGTTCGTCAACCCAAGCTGTAGATTTATTAAAAGCAGAATCGACTATTGCAGCCGAATCACATGGACATTCTTCACCTGTATAAATTGCAGAACCAGAGTAACCGGAAATTTCTCCTTCTGGCGTATATTCCCAGCCAGAATTGTAAACATCACCACCAGCTGTTGGAATTGCTGCGCCTCTCAATAAACGGTTATGGTTAGATACTATATTCATGTCTAAAAACTCCTGTAATTATTTATACTACCTAATAATTATAAGCATCAGCATAACTTGTAGTTCCAGCTATTCTTATATTTGAGAATTTTTGCCAAGAATTATCCGATTTCCAGTAAAGTTCATTAATTTTCGTAATATCATCTGCAGTTTTTGTAGCCGTGTCAACGATGTTTATGGCATAGTTAAATGTAAATGTCTTACTATCAATTAAATTATTGTTATAAAATGCAGAACCTCTATGAGCACTTCTGTCTATTATAAATTTAAATGCGCCAGTGCCGTTATAAGTTCCTAAGCTTTGAATTAGATTACCACTAAAATAATGTGTTCTATCACCTGTATATGAATGATAGCCGATAGGCAATAAAGCTTCATTTGTATATAATGTAACTCTAGGACCTTCAGAAATTATAGCACCAGTATAGCTTTCTACATCATATTTTATAACTGCATAATTCATAGGTGTTATATCTATGTTTGTGGTTAATGTATAAGCTGTTGGCACAGCTTGTGTACCAGGTTTCTGAACACTGTAAGTATTATTATTTGTATAATATGTAGTTCCTGTCAATCTGAAATTAGCCTTAGCTGTTACGTTATTTCCAATAAAATTAAATTTATTACTAGTTAATACAGCTCCAGTAATTGTATAATTATTGAACACATAATTTGTAGCTGGAGTATTACTCAATGTTACCTGATCGCCGATAAATCCAGAATTTTTATTAGCTGCAATACTACCATGGCCATCTGTCTGTAAGGTTACGTTCTTAGCTGTCTCATAATTAGCCTTAGCAGTAACGTCATTATTAAGAATAAAGTTATTACCTGTCAACGTTGCACCAGTAATAGAGTAAGAACTGAACTTTTCATTCCAAGCAGGCTCATCAACCAGAGTAGCTTCAGTGCCTTTATAGCCAGATTCAGGAACAGAATGACATCTGTTTGCGGAGACTTCGTAAACATCTATATACCTAGCTAATTGGTGATTGCCATAAGTCTTGTTGACAATATGTTTTTCTTTTATCATTTCTTACCCTCCAATAACATCTGGATATACTTTAATGACGTCTCTATAGAAGCTAAACGTGCATCCAAATCCAAGTCTTTCAATCTCTGAATTTCTGCTTCCAACAGTTTGACTCTTGTGTCTATGGAGTCTGCGGCGGTATCTCTGGACTTCTTGGTAGAATTTCTCTGCAGTGCGATAATAAGATAGACTACAGCCGCCGAGACTATACCTACAGGACCCGAATTTAGAAATTGCGTCAAAATGTCTTCCATTATTTAAGCCTTTCTGTTGATGCCGATGACTTTGTATATCCTAGGACCAGAAGATACTGGCGTCGTTGAAGCGAGCTTTCCAATGTCCTGATATCCATTCAGCAACCTGAAACCAGTTGTGGTAATTTCCCAGCTACCCCATCCAAACCAGTTATATGTTGTTCCAGCCTTTCCGTTGTCCAGATAGGAGAATACCTGAGCAACGGCCTGTAACTCAACATATTTGGCTTTGTTATCAGTAGCCGAATTCCAAACATACAGAACCTTTATTCGTTCAAAGTTCTCAATGGTTTCACTAAATGTTCCAGTAGATTGTCCATCCGAATCATCAAACAGCACCGTTTCATTATAGCCCGGCACAACTCCCAACGGACTATCAACAGTTCCGTTTCCTGATAGACTGTTGTCGTGATTTACAATTTCGGCTCCTTCCGTAATGAAGCCACCAATTTCCATTAACTCTTTTGCCATTATGCGTTTTCCTTACGATTGATACCAACAATCTTAACTATTGTAGGTGAGTCTGTGTTTTTATTAATTTGATTCCACGTAGAACCAGTATAGGGCATCCATTTATTGTAGCCAGTAACATATTGTAAATTATCCCAAGTTGTATTCCACTTGCAGTCACCAGCGTTTATAGTAAAGAAATCAGCACCAACTTGGAAAATTATAGGATTGACTTTATATGGTTCATTACCTGCAGTAGAACCTTCAGTCCAAAATTCATTAACAGTTTTTACATATCGTTCATGACCAAGCAAATAGAATTTATATCTTTCAAAAGCCGAAACAGGCTCTGACATTTGTGCTGTATTTCCGACAGTCAAAGCTCCACTCCACAGCACCGTTTCATCAGGTCTCCAGCCAACATAGACAGCATCTCCACTATTAGCAGTGAATAGAGGTTCTTGAACATAGAGCTTCTTGGCGTCTATGTTGTGTAAGATGTAATTGTTTTGACTTATTGACTGTATTTCACTCATTATGCGTTACCTCCACTGATTCTGTTGATGCCGATGATCTTAGTAATGAAACCTGCGTCTTTAATATTAGATGTCATATCTGTATTGTCATTGCCACCCCAATCAGCAGTAGTCTTATAATATGCTCTGACACCACGACTCATAGTATAAGTAATACCATTAGTTGAAGTAAACTGAACACCTAATATTTGAAGGGGATAAGTAGCAGCAGGAATCAAAGTCTGTGCAAAGAAAGTCAGATAGCTGTCATTTGGTTTAACTTCTGTATAGTTAACTACCATAGTAGACTGATATGATTGGAGTTCAAGTCTAAGACGTTCAAAGTTAGTTGCTTTCTCGCTTAATACTATAGTATTGCTAGCAGTAGTAGCAGTATAAAGCACCGTTTCATCGTTGGAAATCCTTACAGTTCCTTCCGATGGCTGTGTAATGGAAATACCTGGACCTGCTTGATATGTTGTGGCACTTGTCTGTCCGAGAGTATAAGTGCCTTGTGCGATTGAATTTATTTCACTCATAAACTTTTCTCCTCTTACTGCTTACGACCGATACCATTAATTTGTTTTAAAGTATAGAAAGTCCACTGCCAATTATTTTCATTTTCGATAATATTACCAGCAGTATTCCAAGCCCTATGGTTAGCACTAATAAACTGCCAAGTCTTATAATCTTCATTAAACTGTAACCAAGCCATATCGTGTCTAAAACTACCGCCAAATGGGTATGAGTAACTAAAACTATATGTTTGACCACTTGCTAAATAAGTATCTACTTTATTACCTAAGTTATCAAGTTGTAAAACAAATTCTAATTTATTAAAAGAAGTTAATGGTTCACTTAATTGTGCAGTTTCACCAGCGGCAGTTATTCTACCTTCCCATAGCACTGTTTTATCAACACCAAGTAGCTGAGCAACAGCACTCAAGTTGACGCCCAAAGCATATTGAGCAGAGTTAGAAGCATGTACCAATGTGTCATCGTGAACGAGCCACTGTTTCTCTGCACCATACTGAGCAATAGCAGAACCGTTATAGCCAGAAATTTCATTGACTGCATTGTATTCTAGTCCGCTCTCAACCATGACGCCTTCAGGAACATCCGAACCGCCTGCAAAGGCAGAACCGTTATATCCGGAAATCTTGTCGTTTGCGTCATAACCGAATGCACTCTCATTCATCGTACCGGCAGGAACTTCAGAAATAAAACCGCTTTCGTTGGCTGTAGTATAGAAGTTTGCACTGTCAGTAGAACTGAGGTAGGAACCAGCAGGCTGATAGGCAGTCATTCCAGTAATATCTTGTTTATCAGAACTTAATGTGCTAATTCTACCCGCTAATGTGTTTATACGTGCATGGGCTGAATAGTCATATAAACCGCTATTGTCTATTGCAGAAATAGCTGTATCATTATAACCAAAAGTTAATGTATCTTGTTTAGCTGTTACAGTTTCCCAATTACCAGACAATTCATCAAGTGCATTAGAGCTCAAATAATTTCCAGCTTCTTGATAAGCGGTCATTCCTGCGATAGTCTGATAGTCACTCAAATCCTGATGAGCGGTTAAGAATGTTCCACTAACATCACTAAATGCTGTAGTATCAAGTTTAGCACTTACATTATTCCAAGTTGCACTATTTTCAATAACAGCCTGTTCAACTTCAGGATTACCACCTTGTGCAGTAACAGAAATAACAGTCTTTTGGTCTAAAGGATAATCTACGATAGAAATACCAGAGCCAGCTGAGAGTTCAAAATCACCAGAAACAGTTGTGCCAGCAAATGCAGTACCATTATATCCAGTAATCTTATTATCAGAAATTTCAAGAAGGTCAGCACTCATTAAGCCATCAAGGGACTGATGGGCTGTGAGATAACCTTGAGACGATACCCAGGTCTTTGTGGCCATGTCAGAAGTATCTGGAATCATTGCAGTAATATCAGCGGAAACGCCTGCTACAAAACCAGTAGTAGCCATGCTAGAAATAGCATCTGAATTGATAAACCCAGAAGGGTTAGAAGCAGAGTAATAATCTCCGACAGGTTGATATGCTGTGAGATCTTCCGTTTTGGCATAGTCTGTTAAATCTACTCCTGTGATAAAACCAGAAGGGTTAGATGCAGAATAATAGTCACCCTTAGGCTGGAGATTTTCTAATTCAGATGCACTTACATAGTCACCAGCACTCTGATAATTGCCTGCAGGTTGTAAACCAGTAACATTAATAGTATTACCGTCAATATCAACGTAAGATCCTGCTTCATAAGAATTTCCCGCACTGAATGCACTTCCATTGTAGCTTGTAATCTGACCATCTTGATAGCCAAATGCACTCTCATTCATTGTGCCTTCTGGGATTGTTTCACCAGAGAAGCCAATTATACAAGCTTCCTCATCGTCCTGAACGAAATATAATGGATCTTGAACACCGAGCGGCACATGATTCGCACTGATTTTATCTTCAACATTGTTTACTACGATTGGTTCGATACCTTCGTAAACTTTTCCTAGTTGGCCAGTCAGATAAGGCATGTAAACCTGAACATCACCGACTGTCCAAGCAGAAACGGCAATAGACTCAGACGGTGTAACAACTACATTTGCTGTAGAATGTTCGCCTTTAGATGCTAAATATTTCTTTACAGAAAATAATTCAGAACCATAGGCATCAAATACGACCATTTCATAGTCGAATGCCGGGTTAACATAGACAGGACCCATACCTAGGTTATTGAGGATTCTAGGATTCTCAGCTGGATATTCAGCTGCTACATCTTCGTAAATATCTGCTAATCTAGTTCTTCCAATGTAGTAAACTGCAACTTTACCGTCTGATAATACAGTTCCATTATAATCTTGGAATTCTAGAGCTTCTTCAAAGAGAGGTACTAAATTCATTTTTTTACACTTCCTTGGGTTTACAAAACCAACATCATTTATTATATTTATTAGATATGAAACAGGTGCAAATAAATAAACATTTAATATTACGAGAAGACGGTAAACTAATAGACTTAAAAAAAGGTGAAGAGTTTATTCCAAAAACCAATGGTGGTTACTACAGAATTACTATTGGTGGAAGTAGAAAAAATAGAAAAGCAAAATATGTTCATGTATTGGTAATGGAAAATTTCGGTCCACCAAAACCAGGTCCTGAATATGAAATTGATCATATCAATCGTAATAGATTAGATAATCGTTTAGAAAACCTGCGATGGGTTACTAGAATAGAGAATGCACATAATAAAACTTGCCATCTTCCTGAAGGTGAACGCAAATGGGAAATAAGTCCAAAAGAATACCGGAAAAAGCAATGGGATAAATGGATAGCTAAAAATGGAGGAGTAAGAAAAAAACCAGGCTTTTAACCTGGTCTTTTGTTAAATTACCTTAGCTATAACGCCTTGATTTCGGTCACCGTCTCCTCGTTGGACAATTCTGATATAATCGCTATAACTTAAAATTGCCATCCTGAAGAAATCACCGTTGTTAACAGCATCATCGTGTGCTAATGGATATAAGAACCAATTTGTATGGATAAACATATCGTAAGTCAAAGAGTTATATGGACTGTTAACCCAGCTGTAATATTTTATTAGCGTATTTGGTCCCTTAACTGACTGCTGCCACCAATAACCGTTGTCACCTGTTGGCATTACACGCTTGCTAGCACTTTGATACTTATAAAGATCAGCAGTGCTAGTACCTATGTAAACAGTTTCTTTCTTATAACCCTGGTTATCACTGATATAAACTCCATGCATATCAGTAGCAGGGCAATTTCCGGTATTTCCTTCATAAACAACGCTCAATACATTTTTATTAGTTGCAATAAAAGTTTTACCATAGTTGGAGCCTGTTCTATGCTGCCAATATCTACAACGGAGACCTTCTGTATTTCCTAAGAAAAGGTTGTTCGATATGTTCCACTGCGCAACACAATCGTAAACATTATCTTGCGCATAACCATTGATAGTATCTACTTTTGTAAATTCTATCGGGTTACTGTTATTGAAAGTATTAGATTCCAATGTAACTTGGCCAATATAATAAACATTGTTAAGCTTATGAGGATAAATCTTAATAGTGTTATTAGTAGTTATGCAGTTTTTCATAGTTATACGTTTTACATAATAACTATTATTTTCCTGGAAGGTACAATTTGTAAATTCAATGTAGGAGTGGTCAAAATCATTATCTTGAGCCCAGTTTAAACCGAAACCAATTTCGCAGTTTTTACATATTATCTGCTTATTGTGGTTTGTCCATAATGAATTACCATAAATCTTTGAATTTTCTGCCCACATTGCAGAGAATGAAGGTTCTACAGAGAATGTAATATTAGAGTTATCTTCAACTGTAATATATCTACATGTGCAATTAACATAGCCACACTTAACATGCTTAAGATAAACATCAAGACCTGATTTAGAGATAATCAAATTACCAGTTACGTAAGCATTTCTAAGCTCAATCAAGCCACCTGTGAACGAGAGATTACCAATTTCTCTACCAGCCAAATCAACGAATGTAGCACCATCTGCAACCTTTGCGTTTACATAGGCTGTAACGTTCGTGAAGTTATCTAGCTGAATTCTGTTCAAAGCTGAAGATCTTGCATAAACTGTAGAATTCCAGTCAACAGAAGCCGGATTATTCCACCAATTATCCTTAATGTCTGTATAGGCAAAGCTGAGTCTGTCTGTAGAATTAAAGATACGTTCAGCATTGATTGCACAGTTACTGAAAGTAATACGGCAATTGTCACCGTTATAGGTTACTGGCAGTCTAGTCTGACCTTCGATAATCTTATTCTGCAAAGTATAGTTTGCGTTCTGTAAAGTATGATTTATAAAGTTGTCACGCTCGTCGAAAATGAATTTCTTAGCACCACAAGTAAGATAACCAGCCATAGTTTTAAACCAGCTAGAATGGGCTTCCTGTTCAGGGTCTCTGAAATCAAAGTCGCAGATAGCACTCTGTGGCTCACCAATGACCTTTAAATTACCGCAATAGAAATAATTACAGAGGAACGTAGTATTTGCATCTAATAATACTTTCTTGTCAGTATTGATATTTGTGTCTATATTATACTGTCCTGGAACAAACCAGATACCTGGAGCAGTAGGAATAAGATTAGTACCAACTTTAGCTACATAGGAAGTGAATGCATTGATATTGGCTACATGACCAGGATAAACACCATAGTAACTAGAAGGCAAATATTCACCAGAGAATAACAATATCCAACGACCTGTAGCAGAAACATCAGAAGCAA
>Ga0247611_10004650_pt1 | contig 18833 bp, 19 predicted proteins | sample 177DNAGHGhighgp2_FD_192422 | JGI IMG/M metagenome (GOLD analysis project Ga0247611, IMG submission 192422) | Sheep rumen microbial communities from Palmerston North, Manawatu-Wanganui, New Zealand - 1770 DNA GHGhigh gp2 | ecosystem: Host-associated > Mammals > Digestive system > Stomach > Rumen... | reverse complement strand
GGAGAACTACCTCGAAGAGCATCCCAACGAGGCCCGCATCATTGTAGAAAAAGTCATACTAGCCGCCCGCGCCCGTCAGGCCGCCCGCAAGGCCCGCGAGATGGTGCAACGCGGCAATGTGTTCAGTAGCGCCGGACTCCCCGGCAAACTGGCCGACTGCCAAGATGGCGATCCTGCCATGTGCGAAATATACTTCGTCGAGGGCGACTCTGCAGGCGGAAGTGCCAAACAGGGCCGTGACCGTCGCTACCAAGCCATCCTGCCCCTGCGCGGAAAAATCCTCAATGTGGAGAAAGCCATGCGCCACAGGGCTTTCGAGAGTGAAGAAATACGCAATATCTACACTGCCCTCGGCGTCACCGTCGGCACTCCAGAAGACAGCCAGGCTCTCAACCTGAGCAAACTGCGTTATCATAAAGTCATCATCATGACCGATGCCGATGTCGACGGCGCCCATATCGACACACTCATGCTCACCTTCTTCTTCCGCTACATGCCCGAACTCATCGAGAACGGCTATGTCTACCTAGCTACCCCCCCACTCTATCTGGTCAAAAAGGGAAACAAGAGCTTCTACTGCTGGACCGAGGAGGAACGCGAACGGGCGATGGAAGCCGTAGGCGACAAGGGAGTACACGTCCAGCGCTACAAAGGTCTGGGTGAAATGAACCCCGAGCAGCTTTGGGAAACGACCATGGACCCCGAAAACCGTCAGCTGCGACAGGTCACCATTGAGAACGCCGCCTCAGCCGACCGCGTATTCAGCATGCTCATGGGCGACGACGTACCGCCCCGACGTGAGTTCATCGAGCGCAACGCCACCTACGCAACCATCGACGCGTAAGCCCTGTACTCATACTTACATAATCCAAATCTAGGACAATATGGATTCATTAACCTTCCAACAGCTACTCACCAATGAGGTGGCGAAATACAAATCGTTACTCGAAACAGAGAACAGCGATTGGATTGTGAAAGGATTTATTGACATCAATAGGAATGTTTACACAATTACCAATGATACTAAAGTAGTATCAAAAATAATTGAAATTATTCTTATTCCCAAATTGGATATGTTCGCCAAACGTAATGGCCTCACTCTCGAACTACCTTCAGCTCAGAATTATTACCCAGACCTAACATTCAAGGACTTCGAAGGGAACTTATTTGCCGTTGATTTCAAATCAAGCTACTATGGTGATGACAAAAAGGTAAATGGACTGACTCTTGGTTCATACTGGGGGTACTTTCGCAACCGTGATACTAACAAGAACACAGACCATCCATACAATGACTATAAATGCCACCTTGTATTAGGTATGCTTTATAAGCAAAGCATTACCAATAGCAATGAAAAGTCCATCTATTCTATTAATGACCTCAGCATAATTAAATCCGTCATTGAACAGTTTATCTTCTTTGTACAACCTAAGTGGAAGATTGCCAATGACCGACCTGGAAGCGGCAACACACGTAATATTGGAGGAATAGTTGATATTGACAAACTCGTTAATGGGGATGGGCCATTTGCCGAATTGGGTGAAGATGTATTCGATGACTACTGGATGAATTTCTTTAATACCGCTGATGCCCGAACAGCAGGTATTGGAAAGCCTCACTACAACAACCTTGCATCATATAAAGAGTACTTGAGAAAACATCGAACCTTGCACAAAAAAATACAAAAAAAATAAGAATGCCAACTGTCATTGTTCCACCCATTAAATCTCAGGGTATCAAAACCAAATTGGTACCTTGGATTAATGACTTGGTTCTTTCTGCAGGGGTAGATTTCAATGCCCGTTGGATTGAGCCGTTTTTTGGAACAGGTGTGGTCGGTTTCAACTCCCCAATGCAAGGCACTCATATTGTAGGCGACACAAACCCCCACATCATCAATTTCTACCGAGGTGTGCAAAGTGGGGAAATCACACCAAACTCAATGCGTGTCTATCTCGAGAAGGAAAGCCAATTGCTATCTGAGTCCGAGGAAGACGGCTACGCACATTTCCGTCTTGTACGTGACCGATTCAATTATGACCATAGCCCTTACGACTTTATATTCCTTTCACGAGCCGGATTCAACGGTATGATGCGTTTCAACCGTCATGGTGACTGGAACGTCCCTTTCTGCAAAAAACCTGACCGTTTTGCACCTGCATATATAACAAAAATATGCAATCAAATACAGCAAACCGCTCGAATAATCCGTAAAAAAGACTGGGTATTCAACAATGTAAATTTTCTCCAAACCATTGAACAAGCTGAAGCTGGCGATATAATATATTGTGACCCTCCATACTTTGGTCGTTATGTAGATTACTACAATGGTTGGACCGAACAAAACGAGTACGATCTTTTTATAGCATTATCGCGCACTCCCGCAAAATTCATTCTCTCTACTTGGCATCACAACGAATATCGAACCAATGAGATGCTTCAACGTTATTGGGGACAATTCAACATTACTACCCTAAACCATTTCTATCATAACGGAGGCAATCTTGAAAATCGTCACTCTATGGTCGAAGCTCTAGTATACAACTTCGAACTCCAAGAAAAACAACAAATCAGAATGGATAAACAATTAGAACTATTTGCAGAAGCAATGTAACAAAAATAACACAATTATGGATAAACGTAACCTATTACTCATCAGCAACAGCACCATGCGGGGCGAAGCCTACCTCGGCTGGTGCAAGGACATGATTGCCGACTTCTGCCGTCGGCACAATGTGAAAAAAGTACTTTTCGTGCCTTACGCCGGTGTCAGCCTGGCCGAAGGCGGCCTCACCAAAAGCTACGATGCCTACGAGGCCAAGGTGGCAAAAGTATATGCCGAGTTTGGCGTAAAACTGACCAGTGTTCACCACAAGGCGCTGCCCATCAATGCAGTTTACGACACCGACTGCGTAGCCGTGGGCGGTGGCAACACCTTCCATCTAGTCCGCCAACTGCAGCGCACGGGCCTTATGCAGGCCATCCGCCAGCGCGCCTTCGACGGTATGCCCTACATGGGATGGAGCGCCGGTAGCAACGTGGCTGGTCCCACCCTCTGCACCACCAACGACATGCCCATTGTCATGCCCGATTCGTTCGACTGCATGGGTCTCGTCCCCTTCCAAATCAACCCCCACTACACCGACTTCTTCGACCCAAAACATGGTGGCGAAACCCGCGACGACCGCCTGAAAGAATATATTATGGTCAACCCCAAGGCCACCGTGGCCGCCATCCGCGAAGCCACCGCCCTGCTGCTCGAAGACGGCAAGCTTTCTCTCATTGGCAAACCCAACAAGATGAAAGTATTCAAGACCAAAATGGAAAACACCAAGGAGTTCGGACTTCAGGATGACCTCAACTTCCTATTAAAAGCCTAAAATAATACTGTAATCTCAAATACACGTTACTATGAAATGGTTTTTTAAATGCCTCAGACAGTATGCCGATTTCAGTGGTCGCGCACGTCGTAAAGAATACTGGTGGTTTTCGGTCATCTACTTTATCATTTCACTGGTACTAATCATTGGCTTCATAACCTCCATCTATTCAAATATAGATATTCAGGAAGATGTAGATGAATTCGCTATTTTAGCATCCGTCTTGAAAAGCCCATTCATCTACATCTACCTAATATACTATCTCGTCATGCTCATCCCCGGCATTGCCGTGTTCGTCCGCCGTTTGCACGACATCGGGCGTTCCGGCTACTGGGCACTTCTTTTTTATGGAATTAGTATTCTAGCAAATTTTTCCTCCGTAATGCTTGAAAGCAACGAAAACGTTCTTTTAACATTGCTCATCCTTTTCATAATGCTATTCGCCACCGTCCTCTTTTTGGTCTGGCTCTTCACCGATTCACAATACGGACCCAACCAATGGGGACCCAACCCCAAAGGCGAAGGCAATCCCGAAGAAGCCACAACCGGTGAGGTCCAACTATCGTAGACCCACTATAGTCAACCCAATGACAAAAGATACACCATTTGAAGTATCTCCTCGTGTAATACTCGCCACGATACTACCAAACCGATGAGCCAATAAAACACTCCGTATTGCAACACAGAATTGCCCACTGTCAATAGTCAAACAGCAAAACAACACAATATGACAAAATACATCGGAGCCCATGTGAGTGCCTCTGGGGGCGTGTGCAACGCCATACTGAATGCCGAGGCGATTGGAGCCAACGCCTTTGCCCTCTTCACCCGTAACCAGCGCAGTTGGGTGAGCAAACCATTGGCAACCGACGAAATCAACGCCTTCCGCACACTGCTGGTCGAGCGCGGCTTCGACCCCAAGCAGGTGCTGCCCCACGACAGCTACCTCATCAACCTTGGGTCTCCCGACGAAGAAACCCTACAAAAGAGCCGCAACGCCTTCCTCGACGAGATGCAGCGGGCCGAACAGCTAGGTCTCACCATGCTCAACTTCCATCCTGGCAGTCACCTCAACAAGATAAGCGAAGAGGAATGCCTCGACCAAATAGCCCGCGAAGTGAACCTAGCCCTCAGCAAGACCAAAGGGGTGACTGCCGTCATTGAGAACACTGCCGGACAAGGCACTAACATCGGCTGGCGCTTCGAACACATCCGCCGCATCATCGACGGCATCGACGACAAAAGCCGTGTCGGGGTGTGCATCGACACCTGCCACACCCTTGCCGCCGGTTACGACATCAGCACCGAGATGGGTTACCAATTCTGCTTCGACGACTTCGAAACCATCATCGGATTCCAATACCTCCGAGCCATCCACCTCAACGACAGCAAGAAAAACTCTGGCTCGCACGTCGACCGCCACGAAACTCTCGGCAACGGCTTCCTTGGCAAAGAATTCTTCACCCGCTTCATGCACGACCCCCGTTTCGACAACATGCCCATCATCCTCGAAACTCCCGACCCCACCCGCTGGTCCGAGGAAATCGCCTGGCTCCGCAGCCTATAACGCCGCGTCCGTTCTTACAATAAAAAAGCCTGTCCGCTCTCGGACAGGCTTTTCTGTATAAAACACTATTCATGCAACTTACCTAATCAGCGTCACAGAGCCTTTACGTTGATGCGTCAGGCCGTCTTTGTCAACATAGTAGATAACATAGACATAACCTGCTTGGGGTAGTGGCCGACCCTTATAGGTACCGTCCCACGCCTGATTAATGTCGGTACTGTGGAACACCTGATGCCCAGTACGGTTGAAAATGGTGATGCGATAGTTCGTCAAACTCATCTCCGGCTTATTGAGTCGGGCACGGAAAGTAGTAATCTGGGGGTCGTCCGAAGCCGGGGCAAAGGCATTGGGCACCCAAAGAATCGTATCCTCGATAACGCCGTTGGGAGTAACGATTTTAGTTGCAGGAGTGGATTTAACTTTCTCCACCTCATCATTCTCAGCCACGATCGGTTGGGGTTCCTCCTGAACAGCCTTCGGAACCACCAATGGCACCGAAGGCACTACCACGTTTGCGCTGCTTTCGATCGGAGTGGTCTGCTTGGGCTGGACAGGGGCAGTGGAGGCAGGCGTTTCAATGGCTACAGGTGTCGCAGCGGCTGCTGGTTCGGCTTTTTCCTCACTCATGCTGTTTGCGGTGGGCACTACGGCGGGCAACTGCTCCTTCTGAACCTGGGCAGCCTCTTCTGCCAAAGCAACAACCTCGGAGCCTTCTGGCTCAGTAACATCCACAGCCTGCGCCATTTGTGGACTGGCAGGAACCGGTGCGACCGACGGGCTGTCGTATGGCCATGAAACCACACCCACAATGGCCAGCACGGCAATCAGCAGGCCAATCGAACCACCAATAGCCTGACGGCGGAAATTTTGCCGACGGAGGGTCTTGCTTATCTTATTCCAAACCTCGGGGTCGGGCTGAGTGCTGTAGTTTCTCAGTTCTTCTTTCATATCTTATTATTTTTTATTTTCGACAATTTATTTCTCAACATTCGGCGGGCTCTGGTAAGGACAGAACGAATAGAGGACTCATTCATCCCCAACGTCTCGGCAATCTCCGAGAACTTCATCTCTTCCACTTCGCGCATATTGAAAACCGTCCGATAGGTATCCGGCAGCTCCTGTATCGCATGCACTATCTCATCCATTGTGTAGCCATCCTCCTCTATCTGTGTGTCGTCGACAAGCAGCTGCTGGTTCTCGCCATTTTCCATGTCACTCATGTCATAGTACTGCAGCTGACTATTGCGGGTGATATAATTGAGGCACGTGTTCACCATTATTTTATACATCCACGAGGACACGGCCATGGGATTATGCAGATGGCCAATACGCTCAAAAACCTTTATGAAACCGTCATGTAATAAATCCTGAGCCTCGTCGCGCGAATGCGTATAACGCATACAAACGCCGAGCATCGAAGGAGCAAACTTCTCATACAGAAGCTTCTGCGCCATTGGATCTTTTTTTTGACAACCTTCCACGATATATACCAATTCGGTTTTCATTCGCCCTTTAGACACACAAATATCGATTTTGCTGCAAAAATATGAAAAATATTTTTCCCATCAAAAGAAATCTTGCCTCCAACCATAACGATAGGCTAAGCAAAGTCTGACCGAACCGTTGGCAGTGCATTTTGCCGCCATTTTGTTTGCATTTTGTTTATGTTTTATTTGTATTTAGTTTTTACTTGATAAACAAAATGCAAACTAACTACAAACAAAATGTAAACCAAATAGCGAATGGACAGCGTACCTTCAATCAGTTTTGCACCTACCGTCCAACGGCATCCGTTGGGCAGTACAGAAACGGACAAAGCAGAAAGTGACAATAGCACGAAGCAAAACAGACAGAAAAAGAGTGCTCCGCCAGGTAAGTTGCAAAGGCGGAAAGCGGTGTATTCATTAGAGTTTAGCGCAAGTGGCAAATATATTTATTCCTATTTCTTTTTTTTTTCGTACTTTTGCAGATTGAAACAACGGCAGCTGACTCTATCGCCGGCAGCGCCTTGAGGGGTGCTGCGGGAGGAAAGTCCGGGCAACACGAGCCACCGTACTTCCTAACGGGAAGGCAGCAAGGAGGCAAGTGCCTTGCTGACAGCAAGTGCCACAGAAAGAAAAACCGCCTACGGGTAAGGGTGCAAGCGCGGGGCAAGAGCCCACGACCGGCGGCAGTGATGCCGCCCGATGGTAAACCTTACGGGTTGAAAGACCGAATATACCGACTGTTAAGGGCAGGCTCGCCCGTTGTCGGGGGGTAGGTTGATAGAGGCCGACGGCGACGTCGGCAGTAGATTGATGATAGAGACTGTCGTCCGCGACAGGACAGAACCCGGCTTATGAGGCTGCCGTTTTTTTAAATGAAAAACAACCGCAAAAAAATGTCGAAGAAAAGAAACTTATTATTGTCCCTGGCCGCAGCCCTGCTGATGGCGTCGTGCTACAATGAGGGTATCTTGGTCAATAATCCGGCCCCGCTCATGTACTATCAGCACCGACCCACCGAGGTGCGGCTGCTGGCACTTACCAAGACCTATGCCGAGGCCATCAACCACAACCTCAAGGACGGCGTCATTCATCCCGGACAATATGCCGACTATGGCGTGGCCCTGGCCAAACTGGGCTGCCTGCAGCAGGCCAACGTCATGTTCAATAATGAGAAAACGTTCTTTCCCAACAGTTCCAAGTATGTCGACTTCCTCAAACGCACCTTCACACCCAACCAGGCAGGCGACAACCACTTCGACACCACACAGATAGACCTCAAGACACTGGACACCATCAAGGTGCAGTACACACCCGAAGAGCTGGCCCAGCAGCAACAATTGGAGGCCGACCCAGAATATCAGAAGATGCTGAAACAGCAACAACTGGAGGAGAAAGAGGCCAAAGCCCTGGCCGCCAAAAAGGCCAAGCAGGAACGAGCCAAGGCCAAAGAGGCCGAGCGCAAAGCCCTAGCCAAGGAAAAAGAAAAGGCCAAACGCGAAAAAGCCGAAGCAAAGAAGGCCGAGCAGAAGGCCAAAGAGGAGGCTAAGAAAGCCGCCGAAAAGGAACGGGCCGAAGCCAAGAAGGCCGAACAAAAGGCCAAAGACGAGGCCAAGAAAGCCGAAATAGCCGCCAAGCGAGCTGCCGAGAAGGCAGCCGCCGAGGCAAAGAAAGCCGAAGAGAAGGCGCAGAAAGAAGCCGCCAAGGCCGCCGAAAAAGCACAGAAAGAGGCTGAGAAAGCCGCCCGAAAGGCAGAGAAAGAAGCCAAGAAAGCGGCCAAAGACCAGGCCAGCGACACCCAAGATGAATAGGACGGCACCCAGTCATAACCCAAACAGAAATAATACGATGAGATACAGTAAGATTATACTAGCCTTCCTCTGCCTTGCCCTAGTTGTTGCCTGCAAGAGCGAGAAGAAAGTAACCACATACGAGGAGCTGTACAAGGAACAGCCCTTTACCATCCTGATAGTTCCAACGCAGGACAATTCGAAACGCCAGCAGGAGAAGAACACGCAGGACCATGCGGTGAACGACGAACTGGACATGGCCGCCACCTTCATGCAACAGACCTGCGTTGAACCCTTGGTCAGCCTGGGCTACTATGCCGTCCCACCACTGGCCGGCAATGCCATACTTGAGAAATACGGCAAGAGCTACCGGCAACTGATGCTGGACAACATCAGCGACCTGGGCAGCCAGTACGGCATCGACGCCATCTTGCTGGTGGCCATACACAAATGGGCCGAACCCGAGGTGAACGAAGTGGTGGTCTTTGCCGAATACACACTACGTTCGGTCAAGTCGGGCCTGGAGTTGATGCACACCTGGGTGCGCGGCGATAAAATCCAGCCCGTCGACGACAAGGGCGACCCAATAGAGTTGGCCGCCGACCTTGCCTTCCTCCAAACCACCGAGATGGATCCCCACCTGGCCCACCGATGTCTGCTGCTGCAGGGCATGAGCGATTTTGCCCTGCGCAATATGCCCACCAGTGCCAGCCGATGGATGTTCAAACAAGACCAGTACACATCGGCCAACCCTAACTTCTATAGTTTCCTGATGAACACTGACGGGAGTATCGAACGCGAGAAGTATAACGAAGATGCCTTTGGAAATGAATGTTTCACAGATTGAGCTAGCCCTCACACCCGTCCTCTACGAGTGGCGCAGCATCAAGGAGCACCACACCACTGTGGCCGTCGACGTGCTGCGGGCCACAACGTCTATCTGCGCTGCCTTCACAGCCGGTGCCGAAGAGATAGTACCCCTGGACACGCTGGCGGGGCTTGAACCCTACCGTCGACAGGGCTATCTGCGCGCGGCCGAACGGGGCGGGAAAAAAGTGGACGGCGCCGAGTGCGGAAATTCACCTACAGAATACCTCTCCATGGATCTTAGAGGCAAACGCATTGCCTACAGCACTACCAACGGCACGGTGTGCATCCTGCGCGGCAGCGATGCCGACCGCACTCTGGTGGGCTGCTTTGCCAACATCAGCGCCCTCACCGGGCAGTTGCTGGACGCACCCCAGGACCTAGTCATCCTGTGCAGCGGATGGAAGAACGACTTCAGTATAGAGGACACCCTCTTTGCCGGAGCGCTCTGCCAACGCCTGATCGATTCTGGCAAATATGCCTCTTCAAATGATGCGGTACACATGGCCTTGGCATTGTGGCAGATGTGCGGTGACGACCCTCACGGTTTCTCTATTCAGCATGCCAGCCACGCCAAGCGCCTCAACGGTTTTGGTGAGAGAGCCGTAAGCGACATGGACTTTTCCTTCCGGCAGGACACCTGCCCTGTGGTACCCCGCCTCACTCACGGCGTCCTTAAATGCTTTAGACCGTAGCCGACATGAGAAAAGTCCTGTTCCTAATCAGTTGCCTATCGTTCCTTGCATCCTCCTTCGCCCAAAGGAGCGACACCCTCTCCTGCGGTTACGACCATTCATTACAACCCTCCCAGATCGTTGCTCCCTCGCTCCTAATAGCCTCTGGTTCTATCATTGTCGGGTCAGACTACCTCCACTCCAAAATCAATGTCCCCATTGAGCAGTGGTCCCAACGCGACGGCCACGACCGATTTGAGATTGAGAATTTCATTCAGTACGTACCCTTGGCCACCGTGCCAGTGTTAAAACTCTGCGGCTTGGAGAGTCGCCACAGCTGGCGCGACCTGGCCAGCCTTGCCGGTGGCGCCACCATCCTTTCTTTCGGATTTAGCCAGGGATTCAAATACCTGACAAAGGAAGAGCGCCCCTACGGAGGCGTATTCAACAGCTTCCCTTCCGGCCACACGATGACTGCCTTTTGGGGGGCAGAAATACTCCGTCGCGAATATGGCGAGGAGTATCCCGGCATTGCTGTGGCAGGCTATGCCGTGGCCGCCGGGGTGGGATGTTTGCGAGTGTACAATAACCGCCATTGGGCAGCCGACATACTGGCCGGTGCGGGATTTGGCATCCTTAGTGCCAGCCTTATGTACTGGCTGGCTCCCTATCTGAGATTCTGAGAGCAAACATTATGCTGTTGAAGCCCATCGCACATATCGAAACCTGCTTCCCCACAAAATTCGGCGTACCCCGTCAGGCGGGGATAATTGGGACTCCCGGGCGGATTGTTTTCGAGCCCGAATATCGCGTGGCAGAAGCCGTGCGGGGGCTGGAGGGTTTTGATTATGTATGGCTTATCTGGCAGTTCAGCAAGGCAGTTCGCGATGACTGGACTCCCACGGTTCGCCCTCCGCGGCTGGGCGGAAACCAGCGCATGGGCGTCTTCGCCACCCGCAGTCCCTTCCGTCCCAACGCACTCGGACTCTCATCGGTCAGGTTAGAGCGCATTGAAACCCACGCGCAGTTGGGACTCGTGCTACATGTCAGCGGTGCGGACCTGATGGACGGCACACCCATCTACGACATTAAGCCTTACCTGCCCTATACCGACAGTCACCCCGACGCCCGCAGCGGTTTTGCCACCCAGCCGGCCGAGTCGCTACTGGAAGTCTGTTGCCTCAACGACTGCCTTTCCACACTCCCGCCGGATTTGCGAAAGCCACTGCTGGAGGTCTTGGCACACGACCCCCGGCCTCAATACCAGCACAACCCCGAACGCGTCTATGGAATGGCATTTGCAGGCTATGAAGTCAGATTCAGAGTGGAGGGGGACAAAGCCGAAATACTTTCTATCTCACCGGCACAATAGAACTCACCCACAAAAAAAGAATCCGAGAGCCGCTTCTGCCACTCTCGGATTCATTCATATTACACACCTGTGTTATTCAGCCTTTTTGATATTGGGCTCTTCCAGATGGTAGTTGTTCTTCTTGTCGATAGCCTTCAGGTAGATGGCCAACAGCAGGGCGAGGATGCCGAACGAGGCAAAGATGACCAGGGGCACCGTGTAGTCGTAGGGGATGAAAGTGTCGGTGGCGCCGTTGGCTATAGCCTCTTTTGCCGCGATGACGGCCTGATTGTTGGCATTGCTGCTCTGCAACACACCGCCGATAAGCATCGGGACGAAGCAAAGTCCCACATTCTGCACCCAGAAAATCAGAGAGTAGGCACTGCCCAGATAACGAGGATTCATCACCTTGGGAACACTGGGCCAAAGAGCGGCCGGAACCAATGCAAAACTCACGCCCAGCACTACGATGGTGACGTATGCCAGCAAAGCACTACGCGTAGCTGGAAGCAGGAAAGCGAATACCAGATGGCATATAATCAGCAGTAATGCACCGAAGATAAGCATGGTGGCACCTTTACCCTTATTGTCGAGGAATGCGCCCAAGAACGGGGTAATGGCGGCTGCACCGATGGGGAACCAGCGGAAGATGTTGGCTGCCTGCTGGGGAGTGATGCCGTCGAGATTGCACTGCAGCATGTTGGCACCGTAACGCTGGAAGGGGAAAATGGCGCTGTAGTAGAGAACGCAGAGGAGGGCAATGACCCAGAAAATCTTACTACTGAAAATCTTTAGAATGTCGCTGGCCTTGAACTGCTCTTCCTCCTCGCCACCAACCTGAGCTGCTGCAGCACCCAGCTGCTTGTCGAACTTCTTGTCCATGACGCAGAATACCAGGAAGAAAATCAGACCGATGCAGAGCAGGCAGGTGCAGAATGCCACCGGGGCAACCACAGTGGGATGGCCAAAAAGCGAAGTGCCCATCTTTTCGGCCAGGATAGGACTGATGGAGAAAATGGCGAACACGCCTACGCGGGCGATAGCCATCTCCAAGCCCATGGCCAAAGCCATCTCTTTGCCCTCAAACCACTTGGCAATGGAGCGGGAAACAGTGATACCGGCCATTTCGCAGCCGCAGCCGAAAATCATAAAGCCGAAAGCGGCCATCTTGGCGCTGCCCGGCATGGCCGTCCACCAAGTACCCAACCAGCCGCAGAAAGCCGTCTCTTGGAAACCGTCGCTAATGCCATAGAACTTGATAATTGCACCCAGTAACATCAGCGAAGCCGACAAGGTGCCGGTGAAGCGGATGCCCATCTTGTCCAAAATAATACCGGCCAAGATAAGGAAACCACACACATTCAGGATATATTCACCTGCTGCATAAGTACCAAAAATGGAAGGAGTCCAACCCCTTTCCACCTCAATCATGCTCTGTAGCGGCGACATTACATCCACAAACATGTAGCCGAAAAACATCATAAACGCTATCAGAAACAGCGCTGCCCAGCGTGCCACTGGGTTGTCATTCATTAATTTGTAAACTTTTTCTGCCATAATAATTATTAATATTTGTTACTTTAATTTCTTTTCACAAAACGAGATTGCAAAATTACGAAAAAAAAATGTATTTTTGCAATTCCAAATGATATTTTTATAAAATGAAAATCAACTCAGACACACTACAATTCTTCAACGAACTCCTTGTCAACAACAATCGCGACTGGTTCAACGAGAATAAACCGCGCTGGACTGCCATTCAATCCGACTTTCTCGACTTCACCCAGGCCCTTATCGATGCCATGACTCCGCTCGACCCCGGACTGCACAACCTACAGGCCAAACAATGTGTCTACCGTATCTATCGCGACCTCCGCTTCACCACCGACAAACGCCCCTACAAGACCCATATAGCCTGCTTCCTTTACTCAGGCGGCGACCGCACCGTCTGCTCTCCGGGCTATTACATGCAGGTGGGTGTCGCCGATTACGGCCTGCAAAGCGGCTGCTCACTCGGCGGTGGCTTCTTCATGCCCTCGGCCAAACAGCTGGCCGCCATCCGGCAGGAGATTTTCTATTGCACCAACGAGTTCAAAGCCATCATGGCCGAACCCAGCTATAAGAAATACTTCGGCGACCAATTCTATTCACGCAAGATACTCACCCGTCCGCCCAAGGGCTATCCCGCCGACTGGCCAGACGTCGACCTACTCAAATGGACCGACTACACTACCATGTACGACATGCCCGAAAAAGTCATCCTCACCGACAGACTATTCGACCAAGTGCTCAAAGTATGGAAGGCCAGCCTCCCTCTCAACCTCTTCCTTGAGCGCGCCATCGAAGGCATTCACGAATGACTTAAACAAAACACTCAATATGGCAACAGTATACGATTTTAACCTGCTCGACAAAAAGGGCAACACCGTAAGCCTCAATCAGTACAAAGGCAAAGTCCTCCTCATTGTCAACTCCGCCACTGGCTGCGGATTCACCCCTCAGTATGAAGACCTCGAAGCCATTTACCGCCGGCTTAAAGACCAAGGCCTCGAAATCCTCGACATCCCTTGCGACCAGTTTGGCCATCAAGCCCCCGGTTCCGACGACGAAATTACCGAGTTCTGCACCCTTCGGTTCGGCACCGACTTCCCCCAGTTTAAGAAAAGCGAGGTCAACGGTCCTAACGAGCTGCCACTCTACACCTTCCTCAAAAGCCAGAAAGGCTTCGAAGGTTTCGACATGGACAACAAGATTGCCCCCCTCCTTGTCGACATGTTCGACAAGACTGGCTCCGAATGGCGCACCTCTGCCGACATCAAATGGAACTTCACCAAATTCCTCGTCAACCGCAACGGTGAAGTCGTCGCCCGCTTCGAACCCACTAAAGACATGACGCAAGTAGAAGACTGCATCAAAGCCCTACTGTAATACCACGGCTACCCCAAGAAAGAGACTGCCCTCATCGTCAGGTGAGGACAGTCTCTTTTTGACGCAATAAGTCACCAATCAATCGGTTTCAGTCGTTTGCGAGCCTGTTCTCTTGACATGAGGTTAAAGTGCCACCATTCCGAGCGAATGGGCTTCAGCCCCGCCTCCCGCATCACTCGGCGGAGCAGGAGGCGATTTTCGTATGCTTCCTGGCTGATTTTGCCTTCGCTCACCAGTTGCGCCTCGCGGTCCGTATGGGCCTTGGAGCCGAAATGGTCAACGTCGGTTCCCATATCCAACCGCCTTCCCAACGAGTCTACCAAGGTGACATCCACCGCTGCCCCATAGTTGTGCAGCCCTGGCCCATGTTTGGGATTGGAAACGTAAATATTTCTCGGTGTTCCGGCCACCACGTGGAACATCCGACGCTGAATGGAAATCGGCCGTGCGGCATCCAGTATCATTAATGACAATTCCGGCCGCTCGGCTTTCAGGAGTGCTTGCGCCTGCACCACCCGCTCGGCCATCTCGGGAAGCAGGAAAGCTTTGTGCAAGTCGTCGTACAGCACCACTCCCATAAAGTTCTCAGCCGTAGCATAAACCAAATGTACGCAAATGGTTGCATCCAACTCATGCACATCCACTAATCCCATCTCTCTCAATCGGGCTTCCGTTGGCGAGTCGGCCGCAATCGAAACCATCTTCTCTTCCAAACTATCGGACACTGAGTCTACCTCAGGAGCTCTTTCCTCCCCCGACCCACTGCAACTAGCAATAAGTCCTATCAGCATAACAAAAAAAGCCAGCCTTCTACTCATGCCCTATAAATTCTTCATCTGCAACCGTGCCACCCGCAGCTCCAAGTAGCTATACTTGCCGTCAAAATGCTCATAAACATTTTTTAGCGTAGTCATTTCTCGATGCTCAAGCATATAGTCCACAATCTCGTCCTGCGCCTCGTCCGAAACCACCAAGTCCGCATCCAATGCCCCGTTCTCCACGGCAGTGTAAATGTATCCCTCCACCGTGCTAACCGCCCGCAGCATTTCCCCAGCGATGTCTTCTATTGACTTACCTTGTGCAAAGAGTCGAGCCGACCGCATCCAAGTGGGCTCCTTCTTCTCCTCCTGCTCCTCTAAATAGTCTTCCACCATCCGTACAATCTCCGCCCCATATCGCGACACCTTTGCCGATCCCATTCCAGGTATTTTCATCAGTGCCTTACTGTCCCTGGGCAGCTGGTCGGCAATGGCCAACAGGCTCTTTTGCTGCAGGATGGTATAGGCGGGCAGTTGGCTCTCCTTGGCCAACCTCGTGCGCCACTTAGTCAGTACGCGTATCAGTTTCGGATTGCGCACATTGCCATAAACCTCCTCATCCTTCTGCACCCTCTGGCGCTTTGGCTTTTGGAGCGAAAAGTCTACCTTAGCCTTTTGGTATTTCGCCATGTCGAACCCTTCCTGCTGAACCAGTTTCAGCAGGGTCACCTTCAAACCCATGGAATTCATGTAACTTTCGGCAATCTCCTTTAGCCGTCGTGCCACCTCACTATTGTCCACACTCACGCCAAACATCGGTCTCACCCTTTCATGCACTTGCTCCAGCTGTTTCAAGAAATAGCCCGTGGCCTTCGCAATCCGTTCTGCCAGAAGTGGCTGCGACTGCTGCTTGGGCATCTGCCCTATCGTGTCCAACTGCCTACGGAATCGCTCTGCCACGTCCGACACCTGTGCCAACATCGTGCCCGTCAGTTCCGTCAACATGCTGCAGATCTCCGGGTAAGTATTGCGCAAATGGTTCTGAAAGAGCCGCTCCAACTGTTCCACATCGTGTTGTATTGCACCGAATCCAAAGAGTTCGAAAAGCACGTCAAAATAGTATGCAGTCCTGTACCCTTCCAATCTCTCTGAAGCCTCTTCGGGCGAAGTCAGGGTAGTATTGAAGTGGTCTATATCCTGGCTCCCGAACGCGTTCCGCTCGGTAATGGGTGCCAGCAGCGTCAGCCCCTCCAAACTCCGGCAGCGGCTCAGTGCCACATACACCTGCCCGTAAGTAAAGGAGGCCGAAGCATCCACTTGCACCCGGTCAAAAGTCAACCCCTGCGCTTTGTGTATCGTGATGGCCCAAGCCGTCTTCAGCGGGAACTGGGTGAAAGTGCCGTCCACCACCTGTTTAATCTGGTTATCCTTAGGGTCAATCTCGTACTTCACGTTCTCCCACCGTTCGGGTGTCACACGGATGGTGTCGCCGTCCTCGTCCACCACAGTCACCACGCTCACTCTGTTGCCCTCCCCGTCGGTCTCTTCGCGCAGCCCCTCAACAGTGACTATCTTGCCGTTGTAGTATCGGTGGGCGCCACTGCTGTCGTTCTTAACAAACATCACCTGTGCTCCTGGCTTCAGCGTCAGCTCCTTCTCCGTGGGGAACGACGAATCCGGGAAATTGCCCTCCACCACTGCCTGCAGCGTAAAAGGCTCGGCATTCAATGCCTCCATGCGCTGACGGTTCACTCGGTCAGCCTGATAGTTGTGCGTGGTCAGCAGGATGGGATCCTGCGAGCCGGCCGCACTGCGGCCACCGGGGGCAGAGGGAGCCTGCACCCTCGCATTCAAAGCCTCAAGTGTTTCTGCGTCGAAACGGTTGTCCCGGATATTGTTCAGCAGCCGCACAAACATAGGGTCTTGCTGCCTATAAATGGTAGCCAGCTGTATAGTGACATAATTCAGTTTTTGCAGGGCCTTGCTGTGGAAGAAAAAGGGCGAAGGATAGACCCTATCCATATAGGGTTTCTCGTCGTCCGTCACCACTGGGGCCAGCTGCTGCACGTCGCCAATCATCAGCAACTGCACACCCCCAAAGGGGCGGCTGTTGCGGCGGTAACGCCTCAGCGTGGCATCCACCGCGTCCAACAGATCGGCCCGCACCATGCTTATCTCGTCAATAATAAGCAAATCCAACGTGCGGATAATGTCAATCTTCGACTTCCGCATCTGTTTCTTCCGATCGCTCATCTGATATTCCGTCACCAACTCTGGCACGTCTGGTAGATAGGGGCAGAAAGGCAGTTGGAAAAAACTGTGTATCGTCACCCCGCCCGCATTCACAGCGGCCACCCCCGTGGGGGCCAGCACCACATTGCGCTTGTGGCAGCGCTCCACCATACGGTGCAAAAAAGTAGTCTTCCCTGTCCCAGCCTTGCCAGTCAGGAAGATGGACACACCGGTCTCCATCACGTATCTTTCAGCCAGTTCTATCTGCGGATTCACTTCCATAGCACACTTTTTTTATTTTGCAAAAATACGCTTTTTTCAGCACATATACTGCAAGAAAGTGTTCCGACATTTCCATACACAATAAAACCACGCATTTATAGTTATAACAATCATGAATGTAGAAGACCTTCGAATCTATGCCCTTGGCCTAGGAGCCGATGTGGAAGAGCGGTTTCCATTCCAAAAGTTCAATGCCGCGCGCGACGTGCTGGCATTCTACACCCACGGCCACATGTTCCTTTTTTTCGACATCAACCATCCTGAAAAGGTCAACCTCAAGGCTCCTCCCGAAGAAATAGAAACGCTCAAAGAGCAGTATCCTTTCATCGGCAAGCCCTACAATTGCTCCGCCAAATACTGGATCGGCGTAGATGCCACTACCTGCCCTACCCCGCTGCTCCAGTCGCTCGTTGCCTCCTCCTACAGCATCGTATCCTCATCCCATTGACTACCTATAAACACATGGGCATGTAAGTGAAATATAAAAGCGGCCTCCAAAACCCTGGGGACCGCTTGTCGGCATTAGTAATGATATGAGACAAAATAATAATATAAGGAATCTAATGCCGTTTTTCTTTCTGTTTTCATTTGCCGGGTGTGCTTGGGGTATCGGCGGACAGGTACTTTCTTCGCTCTGCCGGGGCTGGGTTCTGTCACTCCCCTCCTACCGCCCAGCCCCCTCCGTGGCGGAGGGGGGCCGTTTGATAGTAGCATTCATCAGTAACTTATTACCAACTTACTAAAAACAATTTATTTAACCAATATTTAACCAAACACTCATCCTTCCGTCCCCTCCACATACAGCGAAACGTCTGCGGTGGAGGGTGAAGCCCTTTCGGTGAGAAATGAAGTGATGGGAAAAAACATCGACTGCGGGCACTGTTCCGCCATCGGATGTGATGTCTCATTTCTACGCTTCTTCCTCGAGAGCTTCGAACATATCCAATTTGGCAGGTCTTCTGACTTACTCCCCGTGGCCTCGTCTTCCCGTGTGGCTTGCCGCCACGCAGTGACTTTTTTCTAGAGGCGTCGGTTTGGCATAGAGCTTACAGCAGCGGGACTGTCCAGGACTCGCACCTGATTCCCTTTTAACTTCCAAAAAACTGGAACTCATCAACCTATGGCGACTACTTCCTTTTTCCAGAATGACCAAATCGGTTGCAAAAGTACGAATTTTTTTCCATTCAGCATCATCCATCGCAAAATTTAACAATTATTAACAGACCATCCATTCCTAATTCCAACTGTGGCAGCAGCCAATCTGAATTCACAACACCCAAAAAAGCTGTGTTTCAAAGATTATTTTGCCAATCGAAAAACCTTTTGTATCTTTGCAGCCGTAATCGAAACAAGGTCGAACCTTCCAACGCCCTAACGCTCAGAAGGATGCACTGTCCTCCAAGTTTCATTTTATAGGTAAAAAAATAAATGTAACTCAAAAAAATGAATTGGTTTACTGATTTATTCACGCAACCGAGCGTTGCCAACTCCGTGCTGATACTGTCGCTGGTGATAGCGGC
>Ga0247611_10004649_pt1 | contig 18835 bp, 23 predicted proteins | sample 177DNAGHGhighgp2_FD_192422 | JGI IMG/M metagenome (GOLD analysis project Ga0247611, IMG submission 192422) | Sheep rumen microbial communities from Palmerston North, Manawatu-Wanganui, New Zealand - 1770 DNA GHGhigh gp2 | ecosystem: Host-associated > Mammals > Digestive system > Stomach > Rumen... | reverse complement strand
TCATCCCGCAGGTCATCGAGGAGCTCAAGAAACTCGGCCGTCCGGATATCATGGTCACCGCCGGTGGTGTCATCCCCGCGCAGGACTACGACTTCCTCTACAAAGCCGGCGTCGCCGCCATCTTCGGTCCCGGCACCCCGGTTGCCTATTCGGCTAAAGTTGTCATGCAACTCCTGATGCAAGAGTAATGCACTCTCTCTGACGACAAAAGGCAGGTCACTATTTGGTGACTTGCCTTTTAGTTTATACCCACCTCGGCCATAAAATGAGCATCCCTTCACGACTTTCTTTCTCGCGCTTCGCTTATTTTTTCTTTCTCTTGCCTTCGGCAAAAATTAGGGGGAAAAGCTCTTTTCTTTTTCTTCTTAATTACTACAGACTTCTGACAACATTTCTTCTTCGTCCCTTGCGCGGAACAAATGTTCCGCGAATGATTCTGCTGGAAGAACTAATCCTGGTGCAAGAGTTGGCAATGTTGATAATTTATCTATTCAATCATCTTAATCAGTTTAGCGGGATTACCGCCGACGATGGCATTGGCAGGCACATCTTTGGTCACGACCGCTGCGGCTGCTACGACCGCATTCTCGCCAACCGTCACACCCGGCAGGATGGTTGCACCGGCCCCGATCCACGCGTTCTTACAGATACGAACCGGCTTGCAGATCAAGATCTGGCGGTCGTGGAGATCGTGGTTGTTGCTGATAAGCTGCACGTTAGCCGCAATCATCGCGCCGTCCTCAATGGTGATTCCGCCGCGTGACATCATCAGACAATCCGGCATGATCATGACGTTTTTGCCGATGTGTACCATGTCAAAGCACACACCTTTGAGAGGCGGTTGAACCATACTGCCTTCACCGAGGTTGTCTCCGAACAACGCTTTGGCAGCCTCTTGCTTTTCAGCAGAATAAGGCATACAATTATTAAAACGATGCAACAAAGCGCCTTGTTGCATATACTTTGCCTGTTCCTCCTGCGTTGTCAATCGCATATCAACTCGAAATCCTTCCATATTCATCAGAGATTAAGTCCTTTAATCCATTTTTCTACTTTTGCTTTGTTGGTACGTACCTCATGACCGTAGATGCTGAAACCTGGCTTCACGTCGGCGTTCGGGTATGCTTTACGGATGTCGCTCATCACATTGCCGAGACCACTTCCTTCGTGCGTCGTGAACGGATAAATGGTCTTGCCGTTCAAGTCGTACGTGTCGAAGAACGTGAACATCACTTGCGGGTAAGTGCCCCACCAGATCGGTCCTCCGATGAAGATGATGTCGTACTGGTCAAGATTCTCCAGTTTGCCTTCAAACGCCGGACGTTCGTCATTGCGGGCTTCTTCTTGCGCCAGTTCGGTCAACGGCGTATAAGCCATTCCGTCGTACTTATGGGTCACTATCTCAAACTGGTCGGCTCCGGTCAGTTCGCTGATATAATCAGCCACGATTTTGGTGTTACCCACTTGGATGTTTCCCACAGAGTAGTTCTCTCCGGCATGAGAGAAGAAGACGACAAGACATTTTTTCATTTGCTCATTTACCATTTTCTCATTTTTGTTTTGTGCGTTGCAGCCTGTTAATGTGAGTGCCGCAAGCAAGGTGAATAAAATCTTTCTCATAACCATTAATTTGATTTGCAGTGCAAAATTACAACAATTTCCGCAATTATCCCTTACACAATTTACGGCATTTTTTACACAATTCGCAGAAAAAGCACTTTTCCCTCGTTGTACCCTCCGTCACACGCCCTCCTCTTGACCGACCGATGACCGACTCACAACCGAGAGATGACCAAGAGAAGAAATACCCAAAATAGCATGAAAAAATGGAAATTATTGTGATTGTAACCGAAAAAATGCCATAAAATTTGGTGGTTTCAAAAAAAAGTTGTACCTTTGCAGCGCAATTCAAGAAAACTATGGATACGAAAGAAATTAAAAGGAATCTTGCAGGTCAACTGCAATCGCTCAGTTCGTTAAAGAAAATCATGGTTATTCTCGGTCCTCGTCAAGTAGGCAAAACAACCCTGTTGCATCAACTGACTGCTGACCAGCCGGATGTGTTGTCCTTTGACTGCGACAATATGGACGACCGTTTAGCCTTGGAGAACCGAACCAAAACGGAATTAGCTGCGCTGATGGGACGCGCGTCCACGATCATCATTGATGAGGCGCAACGCGTGCGTAATATAGGTATGACGCTCAAGATGCTTGGGGACTTGCATTTGGATGCGCAGATCTATGTTACCGGCTCATCCTCGTTACAACTGGCAGACGACATCAACGAGCCTGCCACGGGGCGATTGTTAGAGTTTAATCTCTATCCGTTTTCGCTTTCTGAGTTGGCGACACACACGTCAGAGCGAGAGGAGAAAAGGCTCCTAGAGTACCGTATGATTTACGGCACATACCCTGAGGTCGTCAACCATTCGGAGCATGCACGGATGTTACTCCAAAACATCGTCAATAGTTATCTGTACAAGGATTTGTTGGAATACAAAGGCATCAAGAAACCGGACGTGCTCCGTAAACTCGTAACGGCATTAGCGTTGCAGATAGGCAATGAAGTTTCCTATAACGAGCTGGCAAATCTGCTTGGGGTGGACAAAGAGACCGTGGAGAATTACATTGATCTGTTGGAGAAATGTTTTGTAGTGTTCCGCATGGACTCGTTCAGCCGCAATGCCCGCAATGAGATCAAGAAAGGCAAGAAGATTTATTTCTTTGACACAGGCGTGCGCAATGCAATTATCAATAATTTCTCGCCTCTGGAGATGCGTAATGATGTGGGCGCGTTGTGGGAGAATCTGATGATGGTGGAGCGCAGAAAACGCCATGCTTATTCCGGCAAGTTTGTGCAACAGTATTTCTGGCGCACAATCAAGCAGCAGGAGATTGATCTAATTGAGGAGTGCGACGGGCAGATTTCTGCCTTTGAATATAAATGGAAGGCCGGTAAAGTGGCTCGTCTGCCTTTGCCATTCAGCGAGGCGTACCCCGATGCTACTTTCCAAACCATCACTCCCGACAACTATCAGGAGTTTGTGTAGCCCCATGCACGATTTGCTTGAAGAATAAAGAAAAGACTTTGCACATAATAATATTTGAAGATATTAATAGAAGATAATCAATATACAGAAACTATGATTAAAGAAATGATTGATGAAGTAGAATCTGCCGTTCTTGAATTAATTCAAAAAGCAGAAGAAACAAATACCCTATCGTGTTTGTTGTTGGTTGCAAAAGGCGATATGGATCCTTCTGGTTCTCTATTTGTTGTTGATAATATATGGGATACGCTAAGATGGAAAACTCAAGAAAGATTTTATATACGCTACTTGAACAAAAATTATGCAAATGAAGGATTTGAGTACCAAGGAGAAGCGGGGATAGATGATTTGAGTATTGAAATGATGATATATTCTCACATTTGGGCATCAAATGATTTTCTTAAGACACTATTTCGATTTGGAGAGATACTTAAGGGACAAAGTTATTCATGGAAAATCAACGTTGACGATGGTAAATTTGGAAAGAAAGATTGGATGGATCAGCATGTGATAATTCCCTTTGAAAATAGCTCATTGAAAAATAGCACGCATTTTAAGAGAAGCATTTTGTACGCCTATACGTAACGCTTTTGCACACGCATTATACAATGTTAATGCAGATACACGAGAAATAACCATATATCCACGAACTGGATACCAAACGTTAAGTTTTAGTGATTTTCAGAAAAAATTCTTATATTCTGCGTTATTGATCAATCGATTACATAACGGTATGATGACATTGCATGACCACTATGGCGCAAAGAATGGATGTTTAACAGAACCTTTTATGCTGCCAAAAGGTATAAAGTGCCGATTATATGCAAAACCAACAAAACGAGGAAATGAATGGTTTCCAGAATTTCGATTAATACAAGTATCTTAGAAATTTGTTTAAATAAAATCTAACAACATGATATATATTCCTTTTATAATTGGTGGAATTGGATTCATCTTTTGGGGATGGGTTGGTGCTTTAGTTGGTGGTATCGCAGGTGGTATTGTTTCTGGTATATGGTATTTGGCTAAAAATGGACAGATAGATAGTGGTTCTTATAAAGAAGAACACAAAACTTCTTCACAATCCTCGACGGGAAACCGAATATCTGCGGATCAACTTTTGAAATTTCGCATACTGGCTTTAGTTGCTAATGTAATGAAAGCAGATGGTGTTATATTAAAGGTAGAAGTTGATAGCATCAAGCCATTTCTTTTGAAACATTATGGTGTTGATGGTGGTAGAGAGGCTTTACAAATCCTAAAACATCTTTTAAACACATCTATCGACACGAAACAAGTTGCTCGAGAATTAAAAGACTCTCTAAATTATTCTTCAAGACTAGAAGTCATACATTTATTACTCACGATAGCCTTTGCAGATGGAAAGTTTGATGTTAAAGAAAAGGGAGTAATTAGAACTGTTGCATTTTATTCGGACGTTACTATGGCTGATTGCGATGCTATGTTCGCATTATTTATGCCCAAAAATAATAGCCATTGGGCATATGCCGCATTAGAAATTTCTCCAACAGCAAATGACGATGAAGTGAAGCATGCATATCATCGAATGGCCATGTTCTATCATCCTGATAGAGTTGTAGAGAATGAAGAATTAAGGAAAAGTGCAACGGAGAAGTTTAGAGAGATTCAAGAAGCCTACGAATGTATTAAAAAAGAAAGAAACATTAACTAATTCGATAATAAAGCTATGAATGAGAGTTCAAAAAAAATTGTAATTATTGCTTCGATTATTGTTGCTAGTTTAATCGGACGCATTATTTATCTATCCATATGCGAGTATAATGCTTTCAAAAAAGCAACTAATGAGCAGGATATCAAGAAATGTCGAGAATTTGTAGAGAAATACCCTGATAGCAAGAAATTACCAGAGTTGTATGAAGTAATGGCTCAAATAGAGCAGGATTTCTATCATCAGAAACTTGATACTGATTTTGAACGTATTTCTTATGATGATGTTTGCTATTATATCAAAACGTATCCGGAAGGTCAGTATGTTTCTGAGGTTAACATGTTGAAATATCGCTTTGACGATAGATTAGCATATGAACGAGCACAAAAAGAAAACTCTTCGTACGTTTGGAAAAATTATATTAATAAATATCCCAAGGGTGAGTATATAAAACAAGCACAAGCTAACTATAAAGAAGCTGTAAAGCAAGAGGAGAAACAAAAAGATTATGATGATTATGCCTCCGCCAAATCGGTAAATACAAAAACTGCATGGCAAGCATATTTGCGCCAACATCCTAATGGGAAATACAAATCGGAGGCAAAGGCTGCAATACAAGAGATTGATGACTATGAGTATTATTCTGACTATTCTCTATCTAACGGAAGTCTACCATATAGAAGTGTTTACGGAACCAATTATTCCGAGGATTACGGATTAAGTAAAGTTACCGTGACGGCTCCTGCAGAACGTGATGTAGTAGTAACTGCTAGACATTTAAGTAGCGATAGAGTAAAAGGGCATATATATGTCCGCGCTAATCGAACAGCAAGTTTCTATATCCCAGAAGGAAGATATACTATCTCGTTCTATTATGGAAACGGTTGGTATCCAAAGAAAAAGATGGTCGGTAAACACGGAACCGTGTATGGTGGTTTTCTCACGAATGAGTCAGTTGGAAAAGATGAAGATGTATATTACCCTGCAAATCGTGGTTATTCATACACTCTACAAACTACTTACAACGGTAACTTCTCAACTGAACCAAGTAATACGTATGAAATGTTTTAAATAATATGAGCGACAAGAAGATTGTATATGTGGACATGGATAATGTCTTGGTGGATTTCCAAAGTGGCATCGATGCCATGCAGGATGTGATTACTTTGGAGTATGACGGTCGCATTGACGAAGTACCGCATATCTTTGCACACATGAAGCCCATGCCGGGTGCGATTGAGGCATATCGTGCTTTGTGCGAGAAATACGACTGCTATATCCTCAGTACTTCACCTTGGAGCAATCCGACTGCCGCAAGCGACAAGTTCGATTGGGTAAAGAAATACCTCGGCGATGTAGCATACAAGCGTCTCATCCTATCACACCATAAAAATCTCAATCGTGGCGACTATCTTATTGATGATCGTCCCAACAAATGTGGAGCGGATAAGTTTGAAGGTGAAGTTATTGCTTTTGGAAGTGAGCGATTCCCTAATTGGTGTGCAGTATTGAAATACTTGCTTCCTCTATCTGTATAAAGGCTGTGAAAATTTATAAAAAAATAAATCAACACTATGGAAACTTTCAATATCGTTTCAAATAACAAAAAATCAGCAGACCTTGCGCTGACCTTGCGCGGAGGTTAGAGAGATGTTGGCATAATGACCAAATCTTAAAAATCGGAAACTTTTTTATTACTTATCCCCTCCCCGAATCTCTGACGCGGAGATACCGAGGTTTTGGCGGATGTAACGGCTGAGGTGGGCAGTGGAGGAGAAATCGAAACGGTAGGCGATGTCGGCGAGGGTCAGCGAACGGTCGCGAAGAAGGCGGGAAATCTCGACCGACGTATAGCGGTTGATCCAATACGCGGCGCCGCAACCGCTGATACTTTTGCAGGTCTCGGAGAGGTATTTGGGCGTGACACAGAGGCGGTCGGCATAATAAGCAATATCACGATGTGTGCGGTAGTCGCCGCGCTCCAACATCTCAAGAAAGCGGTTCATGAGGTGCGCGTTCTGGTGGGTTAGGTCGTTCGATTCGGCGTATATCTCCGCATGAAAATCAAAGAAATCAATGATCATCGCCTGCACGGCATTGAGCGTCAGGTCGAGATAGAAACGATGCTCTTTTTCTGCACAGCGCGTACGCACGTACTCCATATTTTCTTTGCATCGCTCTGCCTGCCGTGCGTTGAGGTGCATGACCGGATCGTTGAAGAGCATCATATGTCCGCGTGTGCCGTAATTGCTGAGCGGCAACGCCATCTGGATAAACTCCGGCGTGACATAAACGGTAATGGTCTGAAAATCAGGGCTTGCATCGGTTATCTGCGCGTTCTCGCTTCGCTGCATAATGATGCAATCCCAGCGCTGCAGAGGGAACGACGCGCCGTTGAAAAGCAGCGTCGCCGTTCCTTCCAAGCACAAAGCGTGCGTCAAATAACCCGTGTGCGCGAGTTGCAAATCCGTGGATAATATGTCCGCAAACTCAATGGGTTGCATGCTTATTGAGAACCGTTGATAAAGATTGCTCTCATGATTTTAGAAATATTTGCGAGTGCAAAATTACAACTTTTTTCGGAAACATGCAAGTATTTGGGCGAAAAACTATGGCAAAATCCACTTAGTCGTCTATGCGAACAAACTCGTATTTACTATTGAACTCGAGGTCGAGACCGGAATTGAGTTCGGCTTTCCAACGGCGGTCGTCTTTGCCCCACTCGGTAATAAAAGCATTGGGGAAATTGGCTTTCACATATGCGCGTACTTGTTCGGGGATGAGTGCAGAAGGTACTTCGGTCTGCTTGCAATCCACTTTGGTAAGTTCGCCCGCCTTGTTGAATTCCAAAGAACGACCATCGTTGAACTTGACTTCGTAGTCTGCGTCCAGCAGGCCTTTATCCAAGATGACATAAGCGATTTGGGAAGCATCAAAATGTGCTGTAACGATGGCTTTTGCCGGTTCTGGTACTTGGTCGAAAGTGATCACTTGTTCTTTTGCGCAAGCTGTCAGGCTGCAGAGTGCCATAAGCACTACAGAAAAATACTTTTTCATAATAGTTGAATTTAAAAATGTTAAAATACTGATAATATCCATATGCTATTTGTGATTTTATAATAAAAAACGGTACAAACTCGCATGAGTTCATACCGTTATAGTTTATGTCCGGGCATAGTTATGGCGCAAAATGGCTTTTCGCGGGGCATAACGACGCACTAAACCAAGCCGCTGTTTGTCGGAGATGCAAGCAGACGAGCCTATCCCCATCCCTTCCCAAAGGGGAAAGGAGATATACATCACAAACTGAAGGCTGATAGTTGTTGGCAGACAGCTTATGTCTGACTCATCCCATTCGAAATCTTCAACCTCTATTTCAGCCGTGGCTTCAATCTGCAAATCCTGCCAAGCATGTCGCATATCGCTCCATTCGTCTGCAACCAAGCATGCCGCAAAAGCGCTCATTAACACAAGCACGATCACATAGGCATATTTCCGAACAAATTGAATCACGGTGCAAAGATACAAAAAAAATCCCACATACGCAAATGTCTGCAGGATTTTTTTGCTTTAGTTGGGCAATTTGATTAGATATTCTTGCCTAATTCGTACGCCTCTTGGAGTTTGGTGTCGCCGGAAATCTCCTTCGGATCATTCACGCCGCCGCAAAAAAGATGGGCCTTCAGAGAGCACTTCTCATAACAGTCAATCCATCCTTGCAAACCGCTCTCGGCGCGCTTGGGCGTGAACTCCTCGTCCTCGGCAGCGGTGGTCAGCAGGTAGATGTCGCGGAACTTGTAATCCTTCGGATACATGGCGTTCATCCGGTCGATGAGCGTCTTCATCTGCCCCGACATCTCATAGTAATAAATCGGCGTTGCCCAGCAAACGACATCCGCATTGAGCACACTCTCCATGATTGCCGGCACATCGTCTTTGAACACACACGCGCCTGTCTCTTGACACTTGAGACAACCAATACAGAACTTAATCTCCTTACCGCGAAGCGAGATCAACTCCACTTCATGTCCGGCACTCTTGGCGCCTTCCGCAAACTGCTCTGCCAGCGCGTGGCTGTTCGATCCCGCACGGAGACTTGTAGAGATAACAACTACTTTTTTATTTTCACATTTACTCATTTTCTTAATTACTTATTTTAGATTCTTGTTAAAGAACTCCGCCAACTTGTCCCAAGGGATGAGGTTCTTGGGTTCGCCTTTGCCTGCCGGTTCGGTATAGCCGCCATCATAAAGGTCGCAATGCGAGGCATCCGGAATGATGAGCAGCTCTTTGTTCTCGGGGCACGGGTTCGGAGCTACCACAGTCTTGTAGCCCTCTGCCTTGCCGTCCACCATGTAATGGTATGCCGCTTCGCCGAAATAACGGCTGTGGGCGTTCTCGCCGTGCATGATCAGAACCGCCGAACGGATCTCGTTGATATAATACAGGAAACGGCTGTTGGCATAAGCCTGCGTGCCGATGACACGCCAACCGTCATTCGAGTTACCGCTGCGCACATGGTAGCCGCGCGGGGTCTTGTAGTAATCGTAGTAGTCCTTGACAAACTGCGGTGCATCGTCCGGCAGTGGATCTATCACGCCTCCTGCCATGGCCTGCTGGTCTGCGAGACGTTGTGCTGCCAAAGCATGACGCGCTTCGTGACGCGCCTCTTCGGTGTCAGCGGAATCGAAATAACCGTTGCCCGACACACGCGTCATGTCGTACATCGTCGAAGCGACCGTCGCTTTGATACGCGTATCTGCCGCCGCCGCATTGAGGGCAATACCTCCCCATCCGCAGATACCAATAATACCGATGCGCTCTGCGTCCACTTCGGGCAGTTTGGATAGAAAATCCACCGCCGCCATGAAGTCCTCGGTATTGATATCCGGCGACGCCGTGCGACGCGGTTCACCCGAACTTTCGCTGGTAAAAGACGGATCAAAAGCCAAAGCCACAAACCCGCGTTCCGCCATCTTCATCGCATACAGACCCGAACTCTGCTCTTTCGTTGCGCCAAAAGGACCGGACACCGCTAAAGCGGCGTATTTGTGATTTGACATTTGAGATTTGTCATTTGCCTTCGGCGTGTAGAGATCGCCAACCAAAGTGAAGCCGTATTGGTTTTGGAAGGATACCTTTTGGTGGTTCACTTTCTCGCTAAGCGGGAAGACTTTGTCCCATGTGTCATTTACGCATGTATTCATTTTCTCATTTGAATTTGTGCAAGCAGCAAAAGTAATTACCGCCAACAAAAAGATAAATAGATTTTTACATTTACTCATTTTCATATTTGACCAATTGAAAATTTGCTGCAAAGGTACTACATTTTCATGATATACACAAATACAAATTCGCTAAATATCTACCATTTTTGCAGAAACGTATAAAGACGTACAAAAAATTCTCAAAGTAGCACGAGAAAATTCTCAAAGAGACATGAGTTTTTACTCAAAAGTATATAGAATTTTACTCAAATCTAATGTGATATTTACTCAAATTGTCCTGCGTGCGCCTCTATTAAGTTATGCTTTTTCAATGTACGATTATTAAGATTTGACCCTAATACTAACATCCGCCTAAGAGAGGCGCGAGATATGCTGTTTGGCAGGTTTTTATAATGTAGTTGAAAGGTATACGGTTATTAAGAATAAGTGTCTATATATACAAGCGGGCTACCCAACGAGTCCCCGCTTGATTGCTTTGTATATCGCATAATGTACTTAATACATTACTTTTTTACCACTATATGCGAGATTACAATAATTTACGTAAAATATTTCTCACTTTACGATGGAAAAATTTACACCACGCTACCAAGCAAGGATATTTATCTTTCTTATTGTAGTAATATAGTACATCCGCTTTTCTTATCTCTTGGATCCAATTAGGAATTTGTTTTGGACGGCAAAGCGCATCTCCAAATGAACTAAGCTCGCACAATGTTGTATAGTTAACATCCTTCACGTGGATTTCATCTTCTTTAATGCGACCTTCTAAGGTTGACTTTGCCCATAAATATGGAAGGTTCACTCCTTCATACGTATGGTTGTAATTATACATACCTGTTCTCCAATTAACTTCCAAGAAGTATAGATTACCCTGCTTGTCTTGTATAAACTCAGCATCGAAAATTCCGCTATAATTAGCTCTCTTTATCAGTTGTGCTATTTTTGCTTTAAACTCTTCGTCTTTGCATGGCTCAAAATACATAAAATGTCCTTTTGAAGGATCTTTATAATGCCATCTTTTAATGTGTGTAAAGAATATCTGTTGCCCGCCCAAAATGGAAAAGCCTTTTAGATCTACCTCGTTGGTTGAATCAATATATTCCTCAATTTGCAATCTGTCAGCTTCTATTTCTTTATACGCCTCTTTTAACTCTTCCTGATTTTGACATACAATCATATCTCGTTTCCAACGTCCTTCATTAGAAGTGATAGTTTTTGTAATTATCGGATAAGGAACATTCTTGGGCAGATCCCCTTTCTTAACAATCTCATATTTAGGTACTTTTATGCCACATTCTTCAGCCAACTGACATTGATACGCCTTATTCAATAAAGCTATGAGAGCACCTGATTTCCCAGCATTGTAAGATATGAACTTGTCTTTTAGTTCTTCATAATGCTTGTCAAATACTTCAGTATGAAGCTCATCCGTAAAGAACAATATCGGTTTCTCAACTTCGTTTGAGAAATTTTCTAATAGAATCTGCAATACTTCTTCAGGTGATTTTGCGAGCCATGTTCGGATTACATATTTGGACGTTTCAATTGGAGGAATATGTTCTGTCGGATGTAAACGAATAACATAGGAATTTATTCCTTTTTCTCCCAAACTGCGCACTACTCCAAGTGCATTTATTCCATCTCCGCCAAAGATGATAAACTTATGTTCCAACAAGTTGTTCATAACCTTTATTTTAATGCTTTGAGTAAACGTTTCTTTAATTCAACAAGTTTACCAATAACAAGTCCGAAATAATGATTGTATTGGTTCAAATCTACAATAGTAAGTCCTTTATAGGTATTGAAGGTGTGTAATCCTCTGTGTAGAATTCCTTTTGGTGGAAGGATCGTTTGGATGTCTTTTAAACTCCATTTACCGTCATTACGGCTAATCTCACGTAACTCGACTGCTTTTCCATAAACATAAGGTGTACTGATCTGTGAGGGATATACAATTATGTCTTTATGCTCAAAGAAAGAACCTGCCATACGCATATTCTGCTTAGTACTTTCAAGAGACTCAAAATATTCGAACCTCTCTGTAGAATTATTCCATTTGTAGATGTCCAAATTGAAATCATTCTGGTGTGCCGTAAATAGTAATGGTTCTCCAAACAAATTAGAAATATCGGTATCCCAAATAACATCGTCGCAAAGCGTCTTTATGCGTTTTAATGAGGTCTTTCCGTTTATTTCTTGCAATTCATACAAATAGAGTCTCTTGCTATATGCCGACTCCGGATACACATAAACATGCCCGTCTTTACGCATTATATTAGGGAAACTGAGATGCCAAGGTTCTTCGAGAATAATTTCAACATCTGTAATGGTCATTGAAGAACGCAAAATTGTTAGTTTTGCAATAACTCCTTTGTGTGTGGTACTTGGCATTGCTTCTGCCAGAACATAAATATGCTCTGGTGTAACATCCAAGATGAAAGGATCAGCAAACCAGTACTTATCCGAAAATGGATTGAGTACTTTAGTGAAGTGGATTGTTTTGCCAGAAAGGATGTCGTCTATGCTTTCATCAATAAAAGCCAAATCCCAACGGCAAGAAGTTAGTTTTTGAAACATGATTGATAGTTATTTTGCGCATAACTATCAATCCGAATACATAAAAAGATGTGAACCTCTTATGTATCTACCAAGGCAGCGTCGGAAATGAAGCCTCTATATCCAATAAGAAAGTTCACATCTAAATGCGAACACTACTATAATTGGATATAAAGAGACTCATTACTTACAATGATGCCTCTGTATTATTTCGATAAATCTTATTTCCTAAAGTTTCCGACGCTTTCGGTAGATACGAAATAATAGTAATGCTTTGTTTTTATTTAATTAGCGCAACGCTTTGCGCTTGTCTTTCTCCATCTTTTACGTCTCGGAGAGGGACGATGTTATTTAGTTTGTTGCAAAATCTTATTTGCCCATTCTGGGATGCTATCTGTATAGCGTTTTACGAAATTTCCTTCTGCTGTACGGAATAGCAACTGCGCATTTTGGTTATCAATAGAGTTGTCATAAAAATACGCTCTATCAGCAAATCGCATCACTTTGACGGCATTCACTATCGCTTTTTCATAGCGCGAAATAATCTTTTGTATCGGAACATCGTGTCCGCCTTCCATAACGCGGTTTGCTATTCGCGCAGCATTGATGGTCGGCGACTCGGTACAAATAAAGAACATTCGAATGAAATAACCTTCTTCTTTGGCACGCTTCAAGAAATCCACTTTACCATCAGAAGACAAAACCGTCTCAAAGATAAAATCTTTGTGATCGCGCAGTAGTTGCTCGCGCCATTCTTCGCAATACTCTACCGCCTGACGCACGGCATTGACATCATTCCAGTCGCCGAACTTCGTCTGCGCAATCTCGTCCGGATTAATATAGACACACTGATCCGCCCACTCATGTTTGATAACCAAACGTGTTGTGGATGTTTTACCGGAACCATTCGGACCTGCAATCACTATGAGCACGGGTTTCCTCATATAGCTTGTATCATTTGGTCTATATGTGCGAAATAAGCAGCGTGCGCTCGGTCATGACGCTCTTTAGCCTCAACGGCAACTTCGTGCATCAACTGCTCTAATTGCTCATCTGTCGGCTCTTGGTCGATGTTTGTGAAACGATAATCATTCATAGTTTAAACCATCTTTGCAACTTTCGGCTGCAAAGTTACGAAAAATATTTGATATATACAAAAAAATCTGCACTTTGGATGCAGATTTCAATGAATTTTTACAGTTTCGCTACCAACTCAACGATCTTTTGCTTCGTAGCATCGGTTTTCTGCTCGTCGATTTTGGCGGTTACAACGCCCGTGTTCTCGGCATGCCAGTAGTTACAGATGTCGCGGAACTCAGCCGTCGCGCCATCATACACACCCGGCGAATAGGATGAACAGAGCAACGCCATCTTCTTTACTTTTGCCGGCGCGTTAACGCAGTACATTCGTTGAATAGGCGCCTGAATCTGCGCGCAGAGCGTGAAATAATAAATCGGAGCAGCCAATACCAGCGCTTCCGCCTCTGCCATCAGCGGATAAAGTTCCTGCATGTCGTCTTTCTGGATGCACGCACCGTTACCCTTTCCGTGGCAGTACTCGCACGCCAGACAGCCTGCGATATGTTTGTGCGCCACATTCACGAGCGTCACGTTATGACCTGCAGCCTCGGCTGCATTCTTGTACTCGTCCGCCATCCAAGCGGTGTTACCCTTCGCTCTCGGCGAAGCCTGAAGAATCAATACGTTCATAATGTATTATGTATTATGTGTTATGTGTTATGTTTGATGTGTTATGTTAATACTTTTTGAAAATCAGCGGCATAGCCTCCGGTGCAAAATTACTACTTTTTTCTCAAATATACAAAAAAGTCGTGAAGAAAAGAACTATTTTACTTTTACTCCTTGTACATTATATGTCGCTCCGTTGTGCTTTATGTAGAGAACGCCATTCTCAATGACCTTTGTACTTTGTACATCGTCACTTTGTACATTCGGGGTGAGGTCTGTGGTTTGTCTATTCTCAAAACGGACGGAGACATCGCCGGAACCGAGAGCGGAAGCAAGACCAGAAGGATCATCGATCGCGCCGAGGCGGGTATAGGAATACGAACTATTGAAAGTCTCGTAGAAGAGGACGACGCAGTTGTTGCCATAGAGCATCAGATCGCCGGCGTGGATTGTGCCGGGCTGGTATGCGGCAGTGGGAAGAGAGGTGGACAGGTAATGGTATTTCTCATTGCCGTTCAGTTCGTTCATCGTGACCGTTAGGGGTAATAAGGCAGCAAAAGCTTCGCCGGTTTCGGAGTCTGCGAGCGTGGCGGTAAAAGTCTTCGAACCGACAATAATGTTAATAGGTGTTTGTGCCATAAGGGTCATTGTGCTCAGCGCAAAAATAAGTGTTACAAAACGTTTCATAATCTCTCTTATTGAATTCGAGTGCAAAATTACTGCTTTTTTAAGACACGGACAAACACAAATCACTCGAATAACTACCAAAAACGCAGAAATTGCATAAAAATATCATTTTTTGGCTGCCATTTTTGCATATGTGCAATATTTGTTGTACCTTTGCAGCCAAATTACAGCCGTTATGAAAAAAGTCCTGAATATACGGGAACCGAATGTGTATGCACGGCATCTGGAGGCGGAAGTGATCCACCCGCTGATTAGTGTCGTTCATTTCGATGAACTGGAGAAGGGGGTCAGGACGAGTTTAAATAGCTACAGCGTGTATGGGTTGTTTATCCAACGGGAGTTTCCGCAAGACTTGTCGTACGGCGTGCGGTCTGTGCAGGTGAGCGAGTGGTCGGTAATCGCCGTCGCACCCGGACAAATAGGCGGCAGGGAAGATGATGGCAAACCGCTCTTTCTGAACGGATGGGCGGTACTATGGTCGCCGGAGTTGATGAGTAAGACAGACCTTGAGGCGCACATCGCGGAGTATAATTTCTTCTCGTATTTCTTCACCGATTCGCTGCCTCTTGAACCGCAGGAATGGGATGCGATAGAGACGCTTCTGAGCGCGCTGCGTGAAGAACTGAAAGCACACACCGACAGCTCCGCACTACGGAATATAGTGGTCAGCTATCTGCGGTTGATCTTGGATTACTGCCAGCGGGCGTATTGGCGGCAGAATGCGCGGATTACGGCGAACGAGCCGGATGTGCTGAAACGGTTTCACGCCTTGTTGGACCAGTATTATTACGAAGGCCGGCAAGCCGAGAAAGGCTTGCCGACAGTAGCGTATTGCGCCTCGGAGATGGCGTATTCAGCCGGTTATTTCGGCGATTTGGTGAAGCAAGCGACGGGTTCTTCCGCCAAGGAATATATTCAGTCGTACATCATCCGAATTGCGAAGAATATCCTCATGAGCGGCCGCAGCATCAGCGAAACGGCATATATGCTCGGTTTCGATTACCCGCATCATTTCACCCGCATGTTCAAAAACAAAACCGGCATCACTCCCGGGGAGTATATGCGCGGTCACGCATCTTAATTATTTCCTCGGTGCATGAACCGAGACGTCTATCTGTTCCTTACGCGGGATCCATTCGGAATAGACCTGCGCGGCGGTCTCGGCATCGTTGCGAGCGATGGAATGGAGGTAATGATAAACAGGCTCGTCTGTCTCGTTAGGTAATAAGTTCAGACGGCAGATGAGCGTATCCCCCAAGAAGGTCTCCTTCAGCCAATGAATGGTCAGACACCGGATGGCATGTGCATCCATGAACGCCTCGTCTGCCGATTGCATGGCTATACTAAGGTACGTGCGGTTGTTGACGTGACCGTTGAAATCGAGATTGATCGGGTTGACGCGATGCTCGATCTGTTGAAGTGGCGTGCCATCCGTCGGGAAACGGCGTTTCTTATGGGTCTCAGAGGTCATCTCCGGCAGGACAGGTATCTGCGGTTGGAAAGGTGTCATGGGCGCGAGACGATGCGCCTCGGTATCCAATAACGTCCAACAGCCGTAACCATGTGCCACCTCTACCCCATCCGACCGACGCACGCGGAACTCGGCATAGAGCCGGAGTGCCCCCACTTCGCTGTTCCAAACGGTAACATCGATATCGTCCGACCAAAGTGCTGTCTGTTCTTCAAACCACGCGTTAAACTCCGTAATGACCCAGATGCGGTTCTGCTTGACTACATCAAAAGCAGCAAGATGCAGGCACGACATATAGCGTGCCCAGCAATCTTGATAATAGAGCAACACAGCGTTCGGCGTCATCCGGTAACGCGTGTCCATATCCGCCGCAGTAAGCGAATAACGATGGGTGTATTGGTTCATTTTACCTCTTCCCAATCGATGTCCGTTACTTCACGGAGACGGTCATGCAGTTTGACGAAACGTTTCTCCACTTTGTTGACAACCGCCACTTTAACCCAGTTGCCGATACCGTCGAGGATGATACCCAGGCCGACGACCCAAGCGATGGTCTCTGCACTCACATTCGGGTTAACAAGGCAGTACACGCCGAAGCATGCTGCCAATACGCCGAAACAGCAGACAATCCACCAGCGGCGGAAACCGACACGTTTGAAATCAAACGAACTGATAGCGAGGTTGATGCCTTCAAACATGAGCCAGAAAGCGAAGATGAACGGTAGCGCAACCATCAATGGAGCCGGATGGAAGACCATGACCGCGCCGAGAATAATTTGTAACAAAGCAGAAAGGAACATCAGTCCGCTCATAGGGATAAATCCGCGTGTAGCCGACCATGCTGCCATCTCTGTGCAACCGCCGAGGAAGAACATCAAACCAAATACCCAAGCAAGGCTTAACAATGTGGTTCCCGGGCAGAGGATACACATTACGCCGAGTGCTACGAGTGCTACACCCGCAATACACATCCAAATTTTAGTACTCGTTTTCATACGTATAGAATTTAAAAACATACTTGCGTTTTCACTCGGAGAGAGGCAAAAAATGTGCCTGTTCCAAAATCTCTGCCAATTTGTCCATTTTTATGCCATTTTGTCCATCCTTGTGCCAGAATGTCCATCTATTAGTAGGGACTATTTTAACCGTTTCGTATATTTGGCTTTGACGATCTCGTACGAATTGCGGATGAGGTCTTTTGTGAGCGCGTCCGGCGAAGAATGCGGGTCAAGACCGATCCAGTGTTTGGGCGACTCGTTGTACGGGTTACCAACACAATCGTATTGTGCTTTCAACTCATCAATCCGTTCGGGCTGGCACTTGAGCGAGATAACCTGAAAATCATTCAGATCGAAGAAACAGAACATATGTCCGCAGACATAGAAGACCAGTACTCCTTCGCCGTTTTTGAACTTGACAAAAGGCAGTTTCTCTTCTACATCTGCGTCTAACGAAAGGCAGAAATCCTGTATCTCTTCTACGTTCATCATACCAGCTGTCCAATAATCCCTCTCCATCCGTTTGGCAGCGACACGTTCTCCATCGCTACTGCGGCTTTGAACAGCGGAGCAATCTCTTCGTCCGTAAAGCCCGCTATGCCGCAACCGATACGCGTCACGCGGAAGAGATGCTCGGGATGCTGCCGGGCATATTCGATAAATTCATCCACATACGGACGGATAGTCTCTACGCCGCCTTGCATGGTAGGAATGGCGTAACATTGCCCTGTGGGACCAACGCCCACACCCCACTCTGCTCCGAAGAGTTTGTGCGCTATATGCGCCGCTCCGCCACCATGCATGCCCGCAAGGTTACTGCCGAACACAAAAATCTCGTTCGGCTTCAAGGAAGTGATATACTCCGGTGTTACTCGTAGTGTCATAATAATTCTGTCAATTTATCTTCCCGAATGACCTTCGGTTCGCTTTTGCCGGCTAACACCATCACTTTCTTCCCGTCGCGATAGATATGCAACTGTCGTGAACGGACAACAGCCGTCAGCGTCGGGTCACTCTCTATCTGCTCACGAATAGCGCGATACTCGCCGTCCGGAGCGAATAACTTCCGCTGTAAATGCGAGCATATGTTAGTAGTGTCGATGGTCATTCTTGTTATCCTCCCTCCTTCCGCAACTGCGCGATGATAAACCCGCGCAATGTGCTATAATACTTCCCTTGCGCAGCAGCAGTAGATTCCTCGCCGAAAAATCGACGGTTGGCGCGATTCAAACTCTTGTTCGCAAGCTTCTTATATTCGCCATACTGCTCTTCCCAATAAGCCAGCCGCTCGGAGTCCGCCATCTCTGTCTTACATTGTTTTACTGCCTCCGCAAAGGCGGAAATAGCCCGTTTCCGACTCTCCGCTAACGGACCTTCATACGGATGTTGAATTGCATAAGCATGCATTCTCCCGTTACGCGTACGCATTACAATACGCTCATTACGGTGTAACTTGCCGCTCA
>Ga0247611_10004648_pt1 | contig 18837 bp, 26 predicted proteins | sample 177DNAGHGhighgp2_FD_192422 | JGI IMG/M metagenome (GOLD analysis project Ga0247611, IMG submission 192422) | Sheep rumen microbial communities from Palmerston North, Manawatu-Wanganui, New Zealand - 1770 DNA GHGhigh gp2 | ecosystem: Host-associated > Mammals > Digestive system > Stomach > Rumen... | reverse complement strand
GTGCTGTTTCCCCCCCTTTGGTTAATTTTTTTAATTAACAAATTCCCTCTCTTTGTGCAATTTGCCATAATCAAAAATTGCGCCCACGTATTTACGTTATCCACAGACACGTCATTTATGCAATTTGCCAACGTCAACTATACAATATGCCCAAATTCAACATTAAATCTTTATGCACTATTACATATTGACAAATGGAAATTACTTGTTCTATCTCACACCGTTTGTGCATATTTCATATATTCACATTGAAAAAATAAATCACATTTGGCAGATAAAGTATTGACAGTTACAGTGAAAAGTGGTATAATATATACATAAGGTAAAGGAAAGAAAGACCTTATAAACCACAACAAAATTTAATACCGCTAATCAGCGGAGAAAGTGAGTACATTATGAATGAAAAATTAGAAGCAAATATTAAATATTTTAAACATCTTTGTGAAAAAGAAAATTTACTTTATAAGGAAGTAGAAAAATACACAATCCCGTTTAATGCTATTAGATATAAAGTAAATCACAATGATAGTGAGAATACGTGTGCAAATATTGTAATTGATGAAATTATGAATAAGCCTTTAATTTACCGTTTAATTCAAGCATATTTAGATGTGTTTAACAAAGTCAAAAATTAAATAAATAAAAACCCCTCTTAAAGAGGGGCATTTAAAGAGGTGTAATTTAATGAAAAAACTTAAAATTAAACGTCCATTTTTAAGCAATATATTAGCGTTGATACAAGATTACAAAAATGCTAATATAGAATGCAGAGAAAATATTGTAATAACCATAAATGATATATTAGAATTTTATGCAATACAATGTGGTTACAAGTCTATAAAATTTCTTCCTACGTGGTGGAAAAAGGATAATGGAAAAATTTATTTAACTGTAAAGTTTCAATTTGATTATAAAGACGGTGATACATTATATTTTAATTTTAGCCATTTTGATAAGATTATTAAATCATATTTGAATAAAAATAAAAACCCCTCTTAAAGAGGGGTTTTTTTGTAGAGATATTATGCTATAACTTCACCATTAAAACTTAATTCGATTGATGTTGTTGAATTATATGTAGCGTTTGGAGTAATGGTAATATAAAAATAAATGTTACTTGCATCTGTAGTATGTGAAATGTATAAAGGGCTTAAAATTGCGTTTTCTGTAGAATTATTGCTTGTTATCTTTAAGTAAGTTATATATGGAGCATTTGAATTATTAAATTTATTTAAAATTTTAAGTTCGTCATTTGTTGGATTATCACCAAACGGTGCAACTTTAAATTGGAAAACGAAAGTATTTTTTCCAGTAAGACCAGGTGATGTAAAAGCAAGTGTCATAAAAGATTTTGTTGTGCCAAAATTAGATGTAATAGGAGTATAACCAGTAGTAGCGTTATCCTTATAAGAACAAGTACATGAACGATTACTTGAGTTAGTCACAATTTGAGCCAAATTATATTTTTGTAAAGTTCCCCCTTGCAACGCTTGATAAACCGCATCACTTGTCGGTACATCAGTATTACCGCTTGAAATAGTATTTGTTTTTGAAACTACGCCGTAACTGTTAACATCTGCATAAGGTACGCTTATAACGCCGTTAAGATTAGTTATATTACTTCCTGCTTTAACAACACCAAAATCAGAAGCACTTGCTTTTTTAATCTTCAAGATTTCATTATCATTATGGTCTGTGTAAAGAGGTGTATTTGTACTATCAATTGCAACAACACCTGCTATTGAAGCACTTGCTCCTGCAAGGGGTACACTCAACTCACCATTAGTAATGATAAGATTATTGCCGATACTTACCACACCTTTAACCGCACTTGACGCTGTAGGAACAGTAAGCGCTCCGTTAGCATCGGTTGAGACATTAGCACCTGTTGAGATTGCAAGCTGTCCGTTAGAGTTGATACTAAAGTTGTTACCGTACTTGATAACGCCTTTCGTTGTTGTAGTTGCATCGGGTACAGAAATAACACCGCTTGTAACTTCGATATTATCACCGACTTGTACTTTACCCTTTGTTGATGTAGTTGCATCGGGAATAGTCGGTGTTGTTCCACCGCCTTGTACTGTGGGATAGAGGTCTGTTCTTATGCCCTGCGCATCTATCTTATAAAGTTGGCAATTTCCGTCAGTGTCGGGAACATCAGCACGTACAGCATAATTTTCAACAGAACGATGAGCACAATTTTCCCAAACTGCGCTTGATGTAGGTACAGCATCAGTATAAGTTGAACCCACATTTGAAACAACCTTGAATACACCTGTTAAAGTGTCTGTTGCCGTTCGTACATTTGCCATACCGTTTTGGTCTACGGTCAGCGCACTATTAAGTGCTGGGGCAATAACACCGAGTTGAGAAGTGCTTGCTGTAGGAATATAAAGCGCGTCTGTTGTGCTGTCAATTTTAATTGTGTCATTATCAACCTTAACGCTAAGTACACCGTCAATGAGATTAAGACCGCTTGCCGATAATGTATCAACTGTAACAACACCTTTTCTTGCGCTTGTTTTATCACCAGTGCGTACACTTATAACACCGTCAGTAACACTTATGTTTGAGCCAACTTGTACAGCGCCTTTAGTTGTTGTAGTCGCGTCTTTTACATCAAGCTTACCTGTTTGAGCATTTACAAGCAAGGTATCACCTTTATTAACTGAAAGCGCACCGTCATTAAGTGCAAGACCGCTTGTTTGTGCATCAGCTGTAACAACACCTTTATTTACTGTAGTTGCATTTCTCACGCTTATATGCCCATTGCTGTTAAGGATATTTTCGCCAGTGCTTACAACACCTTTCATTGCAACATTTTCTGTACCGCTCTCACCTGCTGGCACGTATATAGCGCCGTTATCAAGATAAATGTTATTTCCGAGTTTAACAAGTCCATAAGTCGAACCCGTCGCCTTATGTATTGTTAAGTTACCGTTTGTGTCAACGTCTATGTCGCTGTTAACATCAGGTACTTTAACCACTCCTGCCGTTATCGATGAAGCAAAGGGAATTGTCAAACCGCCGTTGCTGTCAACATTTACATTACGTCCTCTTTTAACTGTAGCTTGTCCATTACTGTTTATTGCAAAATTGTCGCTTAACTTAACAACGCCGTTAGTGGTTGTAGTAGCTTCGGGTACGGAAATTACACCGCTTTCAACATTGATATTATCCCCGACTTGTACTTTACCTTTTGAAGTTGTAGTTGCATCGGGAATTGTACCACCGCCACCGCCTTGCTGTAATGCTTCATAAACTGCATTTGATGTGACGGGGTTAAGGTTATTTTCTTGAACGATATTTACAACATCAGTTTTGTTGACTTTATCGTTTAACGCCGTATTGATAGCATTAAGTTGATTTTGAATGTAAGTGAGCGTACTATTGATAACTGTTATCTGTCCAGTATGCGTTGCTGTAAGTGTCTGCAAAGCTTCAATATTTGCCCTGTCAACTTCTTCCTTTTGTTCAATTGCGTTCATGTGCAATTGTAAATTAGAAATTGCCGCGTCATAACCGTCAAATTTTTCGTCAACATATGTTTTAAACTTGTCAATTTCAAGTTCAACCATATGCGTAAATTCAGTTATCGCCAGTGATTGACTTGTTACAGCGTCACAAAGTTCATTGAGTTTAGCACAAAAAGCACATAAGCTTTCATAATAAGACAAGGTATTATCGAATACAAGCGGTATTACCTTTGAACAATAAACCTTAATTTTGTTTACCATTGTGCTAAAAGTATGGGGGTCATAAGGGGCATTAGGGGTCATAAAAATTACCGTCCTTTCTTTAATAAACATTCATGAAAAGTTCGTTTAAATCCTCAATAATCATCATATCGATATTAAGGAATGTGTCACGATATTTTTTCAGCATTTCACTATAAGTTTCACTCCCTTCTTTACCTAAAACGTGCATTAAATAACTTTCAGTGTTATTTGATACACTATTATCTATATTATCAGTACTAATATTAGATGTATTAGTACCTGTTTGCGTGGATTGGTTTGCATTAGAATTTGTTACATTATTAAGTTTTGTAGCTGTATCAAGTCCCATATCAGCGTCACTTGCATAAGTTTCCGCGCTTATATCGTTGATACTTAACATTCCTTGGGGTGTATCTGAATGCACCTTTTTATATTGTTTTGTATCTGTGTCGCTTGCGTTTGTAACAGAATTGCTGTTGTCTGTTGTAGTTGTATTAACTTCATTTTCGTTGTTTGTTTTTGTTACACCGCTATGGGTATTTGAACCCGTTCTTGTACCGTCATTTTGCGTTGTTCTATCCACATTATAGAACGGGTTAAATTCAAGCAATTCCGATTTGTAAAGTTGGTTGTAATATGGCATTATTTCATTCATTTTCTGATTAAGATAAAACTTAAAAAGTCCTGCCGTTTCAAAACCAATTTCGCGGAAATAAAAATGTTTGATTATTTTTTCGTTTAAGCCTTTTCTGTAATTTTCATCGAAAATCGGATAATCTTTCAAGCCTAAATCGAAATGGTTTTCAACTAATTTTCTAATCTCTACCGTATAAGTAGCCATTATATCACCACCTTAATTTGACGGGTCTGTGTCAACGTCAGTTCCCATTGTTTTACTATCACCGAAAAGCCCTTGTTTTTGAAGCAAATCAAGATAATCGTCATAAGTGCGCATTTTACAAGAAATATTAGAACCTGTTCGCTTGTTAAATTCCTTGCAAGCTTCATCGCGCATTGACAGCATAGTTTCAGCTGATAACATCAGCATTTGATTATTTGCGTTTACTTCATCAGAAATAAGCTGTGCGCTCTTTTCATAAGGTGTATTATTTACACCTAAAAATGAAAGTGCTTCGCTCCATATGTTTTGCTTATATTTTATGATTTTATCAGCGACAAATGGCGCGTCTGTTTTCAGTACACTAATACCGCTAATATCAAGATTTTTGTCACCAAAAATTACGGGTTCATTTCCGTCATATTTTTGATAAACATTTTTAAGCGTTAAACGCTGTTTATCTGTACACTGAATTAACACGGGCGTTTTCTGTGCTTTTATGTTTACATCTATAGCACGCTCTGCTTCATAAAGCCTACGGGCAAAAAGTCTGATAGTGGTATCTGTGGGAATGCGCTGTTTATTGTTGTAAACAAGAACGATATCGCCACGGGGATATAACTTGCTATAATCTGTTGACCGAGAATAAACGGTATATCGAATTGCTTCGCCGTATAAGTTTAACTCTGCACTGGGTAAACACGGCAGTGAAAGCCAACCGAAACGCTCATCAGGGGCAAAGCAAGCTAAACCAAAATAGTAAAGGCTTTCTTCAAGATAACGTTCATTCATTGTGTCGGGCAAATTTTCCCATTCAAACATGGTTAACGCAAGCATTCTCAATCGATTGTAATAATCGTTATATGTTGCATTGTTTAAATTAGCTGTCACAGTAAATTGTTGTAACGGCTTGGGGGTTACATCGTCACGGGTCATTTTGTATCACCTTCCTTTCATTGATTTTATTATACTGCGTACAAATCGATTTGTCAAGAGGAAAAGAAAAGAAAACGGCAAAGTATAAGCTATAATATGTATTATTTCATTAAGCATTACATATCACCCCTTCCACGGTTAGACACATTCCAATCACCATATGTATTTTCATTATGCCATATTGTTAAACCTCTATTGAAAATTTCCTCTAATTCCTCAATATCCTCTTGGGGAATGTTACCTGTTAAATTACAATCAGTAGTTTGTACATAATCGAAATTTTCACGGTTTGTAATTGTTATTGCTTTTGTTGTGTTTACTTGATATCCGAAACGTGTGAAATAATTGTCTATAGTTTCAATGTATTCTGCTTTAGCAACAACTTTGTTTACATATATTCCGATATATCCTTGTTGCATTAAGAAATTGCCGTTATTTTCACTTACGATTTTATCAGGGGTTTTCGACTTATCCTCTATCATCATTTGTTGCGCTATTAAAGACATTGCACCCTGTCCGAGTGTTGGCATTATAGCTCCCCACGAACCACTTGAAGCTATTTCCATACCCGTATTATATATTGCTTTAAATACACCAAAATCAAGTTGATTTTCATTTAATGCGAACCAGTTAGTAAACACACCATATTTAAAAGGTACTTGCGGAAAATCTTTATATGTTACTGATTGTTCAATATTATCTGTAAGTCCTTTATATGCACGTGGATAAACTGTTATACTTGGAGAAGTTGAAAGCGTTGAAAATAATTGAAAATAAGCTTCACCCTCATTTGCATTGAAATTTTCCCATTTTAATTGAATTGAATTATTACAATTATTCGTTAACTCAATAAAGCAATAAGGATAACAATAACACTTATTATTTCGTGGCGTATAACCGTCAATAGTTATATCTTGCGTTATATGCCTTGCGTATTCATCACCGTCATTTGCGGTTAAATAACCAATACTCATATTATCACCTCTTTAAGTATATGTGCCATATTCATTAGGGTACATTGCAAAATCAGACGGGTTATATAAATCAGTGTGCCAACCGTCACCATTTGAACCACATAATTGATAATGTAAATGTTTTCCTTGTGCTCCACTTGGCTCTGTGTAACCTGTCCAACCTTGTATACCGATTAAATCACCACGATTTATAGTTTGTCCTGTTGATACACTAATAGTGTTCAAATGCCCAAATATCGCATAACCGCCGTTCATTGTTCCAGTGTCTGTTATCCTTATACGCACTAATTGACCGTACCCTTGCGAATGGTCGTTGTCATTTTCCCAACGTGCATCAACAACAACTCCGTTCCATGGTGAATAAACATTGTCATTTGTAAGACCGATTATATCTTGTCCATCATGATTAGGCGGATTGAAAGGCTGTGTGAGTTTAAAACTACTATCAAACGGACTTCCTAAAAATAACAATCCTGGTGTCGGTGTGGGAGGGTCAGGCGGTATAATCGGATATTCTGAATAATTAACCATAAATTTAGGAATAGCCACACTTGCTATAATTGCATCACCTTGTCCATTACGGTTTGCAACCTCTACGAAATAGGGTATTGCATCAGTATCCATACCATATAAATAACAACAATTAGGGTTTCCACCTGCGTAAGATAAAACAGGAGCTTGTATTGCCGATAATTCCTTAATTTCATCACTTGTAAAAATACCTACATAATAATTTTGATTAAATTCTTCTTTATTACGTGCTTTTAAGTCAGGCGTGATACTAACCATAGCACTTGGAGCGGACGCATATTGTTCGTTATCATTTATTACTTTATATTCGGGTACGGGTAAAGGCTCACTTAAAGTGTGCTTGTATTTTTCATCTTTTATTACAGTTTCCCTTGCAATAAAATTAACGTCCATATGATTTGATTTGTAAAATTCAAAAAACCATGTTTGGAATACATCAGTTTTTATATGTAAAGCTGTCATATTTTCATTGATAAATTCAATGCGTTCTATGAAGCAGAAAAACCATTTACCATTATAATGTGTATTCTGATAGTAGCAATAATTAGTACCGTCAGCAAATAACGTTTCTGCATTTATCGGTACACGAATTATATTATCTTTTCTTTGATATGTAAAATCTGAAAATGTGTGCGTTCTGTGATTGTAAAACCAATTTAATTGTCCTTCTTTATTCCACACTAAACCACTTTGAGCGTTAGTGTACGGTACAAATTGATTTTTCTGATTTGAATTTATCGGTACATTACATAAAAATACTTGCGTATCAGGGGTATAAAAATTAGCCATAAAATCACCTCAATATAAATGTTCCACGTGGAACAAAAACCACGTGGAAAACATTTATTATTTATAATGTTTAATCAGCTGTAAATGCAATAGCATTGCAAAGCAGAGAAACACTATATGTTTGCCATACATGATAGTAGTAATTCCATGTAAGCGTTTCGCCGTTGAAAAATTCTGTCATTTCTCTGTAGTTATCATAAATCTGTGTGTATGCCTTATCACACATTACAGCATAGCAGTTTGTAGCACTTCCAAAATCGTCAACAATGAGTGTCTTACCGAGGAAGTCAGCCTTGTCCATGTTGAAAGCGCTTGCAAGCACATTTACATCAACAAATGCATTGATATCTGAACGAATAATAAAGCGTACATCTTCATTAGGCGTCCATGTTACTACAGCATCTTCACCCTGCGCTGGTGTATATGCATTATAAGCGCTTGACGGGAAAGCAAAGTTGGTGAAGTACTCACGCGCCTTTGTGATAAACGATTTCGCCGTAGCTTCACTATTGATTGTGCCGACTGTTTCAGTTTTTATCTTATTGCCAGTAATAGCGCTTGCGAAAAGATTTTTGCAAAGTACATATTCATCGTAATAGTTACCGCTGTAAAGCGAATTGATTATGCTTGAAATAAGCGCTTCAAGCTTATCCCACGATACAAAAGCCATTTTAAGCTGTGGATTGCTTATTGAGACTTTGTATTTGTCCTGTCTGTTCATTCTGTGGAAAATTGCCTTTGTGTCAGGAAGTTTCCTTGTCAGCAGTCCAGTTGAAACGGGGTCAAACGTTTCTGCTTTTGCTGGATTTGTCCAGATTTCTTCTATATCTTTACCAAGGGGAATATCTCCCTGTTTCAGCACTGAAAGAGGATTTCTAAAATCTCTGTTTCTCACTACCGTAAGTCCGATACGATTTATAAGTGCCGAAAGAAATTCATTAGTTGTTGCTTGATATTCAAGTATGGGGTTAGCAACTGCGGCTATGTTATCCCTTGTTGCTTGGGGTACGCGCTCTTGATATGTTGCACTTGCATTAGCGCGTATCGCGTTCAAAATCTTTACACCGTCTGCCATTTTTATTTACCTCACTTTCTTAAACAAGTTCGCCTTTTTCATCGAACAATTCATCATACTTTATTTCGGGTTCTTTGGGGGTATCAGGTTCATCGATTTTCGGTTCATCTTCGCCAGTTGCCACCTTGCCGACTTTCAGGAATAAGTCCATGTTAGCTTCTTGTAAGCCTTTATTTTTTTCTGTCAATTCTGATACCGACGTTTCAGCAGTTTCACGCTTTTCAACTTCTTCATAAAATCCAGTGCGGATTTCATCAAGTGCGGTACTTACTGCACCTCTATCATCGAGTATTTCGAGAATATGACTTGCTTTTTCTGTAAATTCCTCACGTGTCATTATTTAATCACTCCTTTACTTTTAAGTTTAGTATTTATATCCTTGCAAAGCCGAATTATGAAGTTTTTCCCTGCAATTCCGTTTTCCTTAAAACCCCATTTTTTCAACATTGCATTGATAGCGTTTATTGTACCTTCTCCAATTCCGCCGTTATCGTAAAAGCCTTTATCATGCAAGCCCAAAGCTTTAGCCGTAAGCAGTAACTTTTTAAGACATAAGCTTCCAATTGTATCATCTCCCTTTTTATATCCTGTTGCATCTAAAACGGGCTTGCTGTTTATTTTCTCTGCAACCGCTTTTCTAAACCCGTCCATTGTGTAGCCGTGTTTTACCCACCAGTTTATAGGGTCTATGTGTTTAGAGCCATATCCCATTTCTCCGCATTCTTTATGAGAAAAAATTTGTGATTTAGGAATATTGTATTGCTTACAAAGATATGCACACAGTTCAATGGCTTTATCATAACATTTCTTACAGTATGATTTATCGTTTAAATTATCTTCCAACATTTCAAACTGTATGCTGTTGTCATTCCATGAACCGTTATTGCCTTGATATACTCCCCATGCTCTTATGTTTACGGGTAATATTTGATAAGTTTTTACATTACCGTTTTTATCTTTTCCAATAACGAAATGTACACATACATCTTGACCCCGTTCATTCCATGAATTATGGTTAGGGTTATCGCCTATTATTCCGTCATTCGGCTGAATATAGCGTTTTAAGTATGGATTGTTACAGCCAGTGGAATGTACTATTATACGCAAAGGGGTTTGCTTATCGCCCGTTATAAAGCAGTCGCTTTTACGTGCTATGATTTCTCCGTCAATTGCCGACATTAGTTATCACTCCTTCATGCTTTGGTCGATAAAAGCTTAAAATATTCTTTCTATCTCGGCACGTTCATCAAGCACTTGTGCATAGTCTTCCATAGCCTTCAACTGTCTGTCGTATATTTCTCTCGGACAAGTAGGTGTGAACTCCAACGTACCATTGTCCCATTTTTCAAGCATTGCTTTTAGCCCATTACACCTGTTTTCAAGCTGATAATACTCAGCCTTGAAACGTTCTTTGTAATTTTTACTGTTCATCATTTCCACTGTTTCACTAAGTTTCATAAAAAGTCCTTCTTTCTGTAAATTTTGAATATATCAAAAGCAGTCGCTTTTACGTGCTATGATTTCTCCGTCAATTGCCGACATTAGTTATCACTCCTCTTTTATTTTCTTTGTCCTGTTTATCCTTTAAATACATATCTGATACGTGCGTTCCGAAATGGAACGACATCACCATTGTAAACACAAGCATAAAATTATCTGTTCCAATCTTGCCCTTAATGGCAAGAATACAAAAACAAACTGTAAGCATAAAACTTACTATTGATTTAGTATTCAGCAGATTGTCAATAATTCCGATAGTCTTATTTTTAATATATGTTGCCATATTATCGCTCCTCTCCTTATACTCTATTTTATTATAACATATTTAAATGGAATTGTCAACACGTTTTTCAACATTTCAACATATTTAAATCTTTTAACAAAATAGAGTGTTAAAAGGAAACGGCTTATTTTGTAAAGCCGTTTTCATCTTTATTTGTTGTATCTTTTACATCAATTTCCATATCGGGGATATCGTCACCGAGTTGATAATATATTCCGAGTTCGATTTGGTCTGCAATATCAGCTATAATTGCTTTTGTTGAATTGCCTTTTATTTTTACAGTATATTCATGCTCAAAGTACATTAGTTTTCAACTCCTTCCAAAATTGTCTTTAATTTGCATTCCGTTTCAACATTAAATGCTATTATTTTAGAACCGTATTTAATAACGTGTGTAGCTTCAAATTCTGTTTCAATAATTTTTTGTAATAGTGTTTTTATTTCATCAGCTAAAACTCCCTTAACTTCATTAGGTATAATGTTGCTTGTTTTAATACTCACATTATAATCAAATTTTAGTTTATAATCATTCATTTTAATCGCTCCTTTATTTTATTAACTGAGCCATATTAAACATCTCATATGTCATATTCTTTATATCCATTGTTTCAAAATACATACACCCAGTTTGAAAAGCTTTCAAGAAAATCTGAAAGGGCTTGTACCTTCTTAAACTCTCTATCAGTATTGTGTTCGGATTGTGGTCTGATTTGCATAAAGCATAACGATATGGATAATTAGGGTCTATGTCATATGATACATACATCTTACCTTCTGTACCATTTACCCACACACCAAAATCTTTTGATTTATAGGTAAAAGAAAAACACATTCGGCAATTGCCCGTTTTCTTTTCGATAAAGGTTGCATCATCACGCAAGAACGCATTATTAACTGCATAATCACCGTACTTTGTACCCTTTACCAATTTACCGAAACGGGTTTGATTTTTATATTCAATAAAATCTGTGTTCATTACCATTTCTAATAGTATATCATCTTTTACACGAATATTACTTTTAGCTGTTGGCAATTCAAGTTTGAAATATAAAAAATACGGGTTTGTTATTGTGAGCGCATTTGATAAGAAAAACACTCGTACATTATCACGGGTACGCGCTATAGTTTCATAGCATTCAAGAAAATATGTTACTTCATCGGGCAAATAATGATAATAGCCTTTATCAAGAATAAATTCATCAAAAATAATTGTTGATACTCTCGGATAAGCTGTTGACTTTTCAATTTTTGAAGTGCTTAAAGCCATTGCCGTCCCTGCTTCTGTATCGTTGATGTAAAATTGTTTTCCTTTTACTTCAAATTTTACATCAGGAAAAGCAGGCGCTATATCTTCAAAAAACTTGCGTATCTTTTTTAATTCCTCTTTATATCTTCTGATATAAACAAATTGTTCTCCAGTTTTTAAAAATCTGTTTATTACAAATTGTTTAGCTCCGTATGTTTTTCCTGCACCTCTATTCCCTACTATGAAATTAAATAAACAGTTTCTTGATATGCTTTTGTTGATATCCCAATACATGGATTTTTCTTTTGGCATTTCTTATCACCTCTTGATAAAAAATAAAGGGATATACCGTTAAACGCACAGTGTTAACCACAACAAAAATTTAGAAAGCAGGTTCTTCGCCTTTGGTACACTAACTAAATCTGTACGTTAAATCGGTATTCCCTTAATAATATTATACCATTTTTAACGATTTTTGTCAAGTGTTTTTTTATTTAATTTATTTTTATAAGCTAAACCATTAGGCTTTAAAGTAAACTCTGTACGCTCTAATATCACGCCACCTTCCACAATCTTCGGTACGATTTTAGAAAAAGTAGTGTCATACTTGAAGTTGTCAAATGTGACTTCACCATGAAATTTACTTTGAAGCCCTGCGCACGTGACTTTAATTGAAGTACCATATTGCTTACCATCTGTAGAGGGTAAACCCTTAAATATATCCTCTATATATCTTTTGGCTTGCAAAAACTTAGCCTTCTTAAAGTCGCTTTCATGTGCCCAATAGCCTAACTTAGTATCATCAATGTCAATTCCCTCTATAGGGTCAAAACCCTCTACGTGTATACTATCTGTATCACAATATAGCCAACGGCTCACACCTGTTTTATTTATACTATCTTCATGTATTTTTTGGGCTGTTCTTATTGTCTTGTCCCTTGCCCACGCGGTAACAAAAGTTGCAATGGGTATGTATACAGCATCTTTACTGTTTATATCGGTTTGTAATATTTCATCTTTTATTTCTATTCCATTCTCTTTATAAATACTTTCATCAGGCTGTAAATCATATATCAGTGGTCTGCCTTGTTCGTCTTTATAAACGGATAAGATATTACCGTTATCATCATAACATGGATATTTAATTTTCTTTAATTTAACTTTGTTATTTTCAAGCGTTGGAAATTTACTTGTAACTTGGGGATTTGTGCCAAATTTGCCGTATAAATTATTGAGAAATAATTTCGATATAGTTCTAAGACCCCCATTATGGTCTTTAGTTGCTTGTTCTTTTATCTTAAACCACTTGTCTATCCATGTTTTGAATAGTTCTGTAGACGATAAAAACATATATCCACCTAAGTATTCATATATTTCTAAATCGTAATGCTCTTTTATCAAGTCTAAATCAACATTTGTTAACACTAAGTTAACCTCTCCATTGCTTTCAGACAAATATTCGGTGTCACAATAACCCATTGTGTGCTTTAATTGGATAATTGGTATTTTGTTCTTTTTCAGTTTAAAACTACACACTATTTCTTGCACATAAAGAGTATACTTATTATTCGGTATGTATTCGCCTTCAAATCGAACTGGTTTTCCAAATGGAAGTGGTTTGAAATACATTACGGACGGATAAAGAGAATTAACATCATAAACTTGTCCATTTCTTATTATCTCCCCCGCTCTTGTACTATTTACAGCTGTAAACCCACCTTTATAAGACTTGCGGATAATTCTATCTGATTCATCACTTAATTTCGGAAATAACGTTTTAAATCTGTCTTTTCCGATATGCTCTTTATAGTCTGTTAGAGAACATGAACCTATCGTCATTTTTTCAGGCGCTAAATTGAAAAAATGTGCTAAACCGTTCGACATTATCTGCACATCGTTCTGCAAATAAATCAATTCTTCTTCTGTTATGTTAAAATCTTCTTTGTCATGCGCGGTATAGTCAATTTCCCCTTTTTGCTGTTCTAAGTTAAAGGCTTTAGCCACTTTTGCAACGCCCATATTTAATAATTTTAAACTATCTTGAATTGATACGTGCTTTTTTACTTTGCCGTGTGTACGGAAATATAAATCTATTAGATAAAATTTTCCGTCACCACTAATTATAGTTGTAAAATCATTTTCAATGCATTCTTTTTTACTCTGCTTCCATTTCCAATTATGCTTTAATAGATAATCAATAATAAAAACCCCGTCAAACTTTAAGTTATGGAAATAAACCTTTGTAGTATCTTGATTTAAATTTCGTAAATAAAGGATAAAGCTTTCAATGTCATTGCCATGCTCAAAAAATTTAGGGTCATTTTGTTTAGACACTCCCCACGCCCAGACTTTTGTAGGAGCGACAGTACGCGTTTCAAAGTCCGCTGTATATATGTCTTTTCCCATTGCCTTTATTTCCTTAATTTAAAATTTTTAACAAAATAGACTTCTCGTCCTATTTTTCGTAAGGTGAAAGTATATCATTAAGCATATCTGAATAAGCATCGACAGCGACAGAAGTTTGATAGATAACATAATTGAAAGCATCGCCGTTATTTATAATGTCGCCGTTTTCAATGTACATTTCTTCTAACTGCTCATTAGTCATACTATCTAAAATACGTTTAAATCGTTCACCTTCTTCATTCGGTAAATTAGTATCTATAGCAGTTTGTAAACCACGCTTTAAAGCATTCAATTGATTTTCAGGGTTTATATTAAATAGTATCTTATTTATTCGCTTACTTAAAAGCTTTAAATTTTCTGCATTACTTACATTTTCAGGTGAAGCTTGAATTGGTTTATTTTCATATTTAGATTGTTCTCTAACTGCATTTGGAATAGGTTTACCGCTATAGTCATAAACGGTTGCTTTTTCGATTTGCTTTTGCTTTCTCTTGCGCTCATTGTTGATTACGCGTATATCGGAATTTATTTTTCTATGCTCCCATTCTGTCATGGTTACACCTTGCTTATTGGTGTACATTTCGGGCTTGCCTTTAATTTCTGCAAACTTATTTAATTGGTTGACAATTCGGTTAAGTTCTTTAGCTGTACCGATTTGCCTTTTTAAATTATACTTGTTTATTGATTGTAAATTTATTTGATTTCCAATATCTTTTCGACGTTTAATACGTCTAAGATTTTTATTATAAGCTTTTACAGCATCAGCTAATCGGGTAAGCTGTCTTTTATTCCATGAAATAATAGGTATTTTTTTCATAAACCTACACCACCTTTGATAATAAAAGGCACATCATCTATTGACTTACACGGAAAATCATGTAATTCAATATAAAATCCACGTTTTTCAATGCGCATATAAAGTAAAACAATAGCAAGCTGATACACATTGCACACACTTATTTTATACCGCTTCTTAAACGATAATTCAAGCGACTTTGTAAAAATGCCTAAAGCTTCATTGTATTTGTTCATGTAATAATTACTTGAAAAATATAACGTAAATGCCCCTTTATAAAGCACATAAGGCGAATGCTCTAAGTCTGTTACAACACCGCCACGGGACATTTTAACCGCCCCATTTGTTGTTATATCTCTTTTTAGCTTTTGCACGCTTTACCGCCTCTCTTTTCGCTCTCTTTTTTCGCGCATTACTTATAGACTGCAAGAGGAACGTCAACTGTTCCTCTTTGGTTTTTTCATATAAGCGTTTATCATTCTTCTCCATAAGTGTCTATCTCCGTAGCTATTTCTGTGTGATTGTTTAATGTCTTATAGAGATTTGCTTTAGCTTCATCACTATAGCCATTCTCACACATTGCTTTACAAGCTAAAAGCACTTCGATTTCTGCACCTTTAAGCATAAGCCTAAGTTCTTCTTTTCTATCCATGATTATTACTCCTTTTCTATAATCAGCTTTCACAAGGTAAACGGCAAACAAACCCTTGTGTATAGCTGATAAATGTATATACAGAAAACTGTTACTTTCTTTTTAAATTTTTGTAGCCGTTTAATGCTTTAAATAATGTATGTGGAAATGTGTACGTTTACGCTTTATGCCGTAGCGACATTAAGTGTAAGCATTTTGCGGTCTCCCTTTGTTACCTGTTTTACAACAACTTTCAAAGGGGTTTTCCATGTATGGGGTTCGCCATAAATGCCAAAAAGCTTCTTGATTGCCGAGAATATGCCGAGTGATACGCAAGCATAACCCTTGCCGTCAACGTCTATCAGCACGATACGCGGACAAGCTGTGCGCTCTCCTGTCTCTCTGTTAGTGCATTCCACAGCTTCAACAAAAACGTCTTTTACCGAAATGACTGTGTTTATCATATCGCCCAGTCTGAAATCAGGATTGTTTGTAGCGTTGAAAAGCTGTGCTTTTTCTTCTTCTGTTGTAGCCGTCATAGAACAATACTGTGTTGTCCTGCTTGTAAGGTCAGCTATAAGCATTGAATTATCATCGTTTCTTGTCTCTGTGTTTGCAACTGCAAGGTCAAAAGTCTTTTCGTTTTCCATAGTAATATACCTCTCTTTTATTATTCGTCAATTTCGATTTCGTCAGCAAGTTCAATAAACTTGTTGAGTTCCATTTCATAATGCTTTTCGCATTCATCATAGCCCGTTATCATTATAGCATTGATAAAGTCAGGTTCAATGCCGAGTGTATCAATTACTATTTCCTTTGCTTTCTTATCGTTTCTGGGCTTAGATGTAACAAGTACATCAGTGAGTATATTGTTCTTGGTTATATCTTCTTCATCACGGATAACTGAATGAATGTAATAGCCTTTAACGGTCTTTTTAATTTTAGCCATTTTTAAAACTCCTTTTAATTGTGATATTCGGGTATTTCGCTATTAAGCTGTGACGGGGTATTCACGTCTGCAAAGTCAAAAGTTGTTGAATAACATTGACTATAATTGCCGAGATATCCCCAAATTTGAAATTGTGTGGGAGATAACTTAATACATACGAAATGTGTTATCTGATTACTGTTAGGCACTTCATTTCCGTTAATATCAAGTATTCTTCCATATCCTGTTTCACACCATATAATAACACGGTCTACAGCTTGTTTTATAAGTGAAAAGTTTGTAATAACATAGCCGTTATCTTCCATAAACTTTTTCATTACGCCGTAAGCTGTATAATATCTATTGTTCGGTGTGGGTGTTTCGTACAACATTATATCACTCCTCTCTTGTATCGAAAAATGCAATAATATCATAGTTACCTTGCTTTAAATCTCCTTCGGGAGAATTGTTAGTATTGGGTAAACTATCAATAAAAGGCTTTAAGTTTGTTACACTAACATTTCTTAAACCTGTTGCATATGCTTGTCTGCCTTCAATATTGTTAACGGCATTGATATAGTCGTATAAATCATCAAGCGCATTCACAACATTTGTTGAAGTTGACACCATGCGGACAAACTGCAAGTTTCCGTTTGAGTAATAATGTTGAGAAACAACCGTGTAACTATTCGCCATATTTTACATCACCTCTCTTTTATAAATCACTCTGTTACATCATGGGTTTATAGTCTGTCCGTTCGACTACTTGAAAAACTTTTCAAGTCCTATTGAAGCAAGTTTAAAGTCCTGTCGACTGGGAAAATATTTTACTATTTGTTTATGGCGTATGAATGACTTTGAAAGCAGTGAAAAAAATAATCGTAAACGGCTGTGCTTGGAGGGCTTTACACCTCTACTTTCATTTTAAATTTTGTTTTCAAAGTCAATGGTTACGGTAAAGGGATTTGAACCCCTACTAACAGTGTCAAAAACTGGTGTGCTTCCATTACACTATACCGTATTATTTGCGGTTTAGTTATCGTGCAAACCGCAAAATCACAAGGCAAAATTCTATAAAAGGGGGATTGAGTTTGGCTTAGTCATTCCATGATAAGGCTAAAAGTATTACCATGGTAAACATGAATAGGGAAAATATTATGTGCATGGTACACTCCTTTAAAGTGATTTAAGTTCATTTATAAAATTCATTCTATTTTCAGCAAGTTCTTTTTCAAGTTCCTTGTAAGTTAAACGCTTTTCAAGAATATTTCTTGCGATTTTATCATATTTAACTATAATATTATCGGGTATGCGTACACCGCGCATATTCCTATAACCTGTAGTTATTGCAATAGAAAAATATCCAAATGTGTATATATCACAATTCCAGCCATAAGAACCGCTATTATAAAATGGTGGTTCAACAAACTTACATATATTTTGTAAGTCAGCATATCCACACCTAAACACTTTGGCATAGTCGTTTAAGATTTTCATAGTTGCTTTGATTTTCATAATGTACCTCTTTTCTGTTCCACGTGGAACAATTTTTTGTTGTGGTTTTTGTGCCAATTTTGGCATGGTAACGGGTTTTATTTTACAACCGCCCGTTATAGGTTGATATAATTAGTTTATTAGTAGTCTATACGCACTCTAAGGTAATATTCAAGCTGTGTCTTATCAAGCGTTACATAATCTTCACGTTTGCCATATTTAGTATCAATTATGAAACGAAAAGCATTATTTATTAAATCATACTCACTATCACTTGCACAAAGCATTTTTCCGATTAACTTGCAATACTCCTCTAACAATAAGATTTCGCATGAGCATTCAGAGTATACAGAGTTAAGTACACTTGTATTACGTTCTGTATTTTGTGAAATATCATCGTAAGTTGATTTGACTTCTGTTGCGTTATCGATAACACTGTTAACGATAAAGTTGATAATTTTTTCTTTCATAACAGTACCTCTTTCCGCCCGTTTCGGGCTAATAAATTTTGTTGTGGTTTAAAGGTTTGTTCTTTCCTTTACCTTATGTATATATTATACCACGAAACGGGTTATGTATCAACTCAATTATTGGCATAAGGCGTAAAATGATTATAATTTTTTCAATGTGAATATATGAAATATGCACAAACGGTGTGAGATAGAACAAGTAATTTCCATTTGTCAATATG
>Ga0247611_10004647_pt1 | contig 18837 bp, 18 predicted proteins | sample 177DNAGHGhighgp2_FD_192422 | JGI IMG/M metagenome (GOLD analysis project Ga0247611, IMG submission 192422) | Sheep rumen microbial communities from Palmerston North, Manawatu-Wanganui, New Zealand - 1770 DNA GHGhigh gp2 | ecosystem: Host-associated > Mammals > Digestive system > Stomach > Rumen... | reverse complement strand
TGAACGTGATGTACGAACAGGGCCGGTTCAAAGGCAAAAATGGTTCGAAACTGACTAAGAAGGAGTATTTCACGCAGATGGGACGTACCATGCATGTGGATTTGTCGGATTATGACAATGATCTGTCGCGCTCAATGTCGGACAGTACAAAGCTGGAAAAGCATCTGAAACCTTTCGAGGACATGAAGCTAAAGATGATAGAGATTTGGAATTCGAAATAAATGAGTAACTTTGCAGGCAAGATATGGAAGAGAATAAAGATATAAAGATGACACAGGAACTGAGACAGGCGGTTGCAGACATCAAAGCAGCCATCCTACAAGGACAATATGAGGCATGCAAGGGTGTTAATCGCATTCAGTTGGCTGTCTATTTTGGCATAGGCAAGTATGTTTCGCAACACTCTCGTAAAGGGACGTGGGGTACTGGCGCCTTGGAAGTTATCAGCAACCAGCTGCGCAGAGAACTGCCAGGACTGAGAGGTTATTCGGCCACCAGCCTCAGGAATATGCGTAAATTTTATGAGAATTGGATTATGCTCGATGGTAATTCAGCAAGTGCGCTTGCTGAATTACAAAGTACTGACAATCAGTGTGATATAAAATCAGCAAGTACACTTGCTAAAAATTCGACAACCGCAATTGCCGATATTTCGTCCGTCGCAACGGACGAAAGAAATGCGATAGACATCTACCATACAATACAAGCACCCGTGACAGAGCATTTCCCGATAGAGGATTTCTTTAGGGTACCTTTTACGCACCATATCAGGATTATTGAAGGAACCAAGGAGATTGCGGCCCAGTATTACTACATTCACAGGACAGCGGAGGAAAACTTGTCGGAAAAAGAAGTGATTCGGTTGGCGAAAGAAAATGCCTACGGCCGTCGTGAACAGATACCAAGCAACTTCAGGCAAACGATTTCTGACGAAGCGCAGATGCGTAAGGCTGTGACGATGTTTAAGGACTCTTATCTGCTGGACTACATCAATGTTGAGGAGATAGGTGTGCGTGATAAGATTGATGTGGACGAGCGCGTGGTGGAGAAGGAAATCGTTAGCAAGGTGAAGAACTTTATCATGACACTGGGCGATGATTTTACTTTTATGGGCAATCAGAAGTTGCTGGAGATATATGGTGTGGAACATTTTCCTGACCTGCTGTTCTTTAATCGCGAATTGAACGCAATGGTGGTTATCGAACTAAAAACAGGTGAATTCAAGACCAGCTACCTTGGGCAGTTGATGGGATACCTGACTCTTCTTGATGAGAAGGTCAGAAAACGGCATGAGAATCCCAGCGTAGGTATTGTATTGTGTAAATCGGCTAATCGCGAGTATGTGGAATTCATGATTCGTGACTACTCAAAGCCCATGGGGGTAGCAACCTATAAGACTGCTGACGAAATGCCTGAGAATTTGAGAAAAGCCCTGCCAGATATGGAAGAATTGAAAAAATTGATATAAAAATCATCGTAGGGTTTACATAGGGTAAACGAACCGCCCCACGAAAACATTGTAATTTTGCACCCGTAAGACGGAAAGTCCGTTCTTGCGGGTGCTTCTTTTTTGGTTATCGGCCAAAGGACATCAACATATTATTAATCCGAGTGGAGTGAGAGTCCTCTGAGGTGAAAAGCTAGCAATCTTTCTCTTCTCACAAACACTTGGAAGAAGAATGAAACAAGTTGTATTGCGTATCGACGACGCAGCTTTTGAGAAGTTTATGGGCATGGTGAGCCTGTGCCCTCAGGTAGAGGTGCTGAATGTTTGCCAGGACAAGGACACCAAATTGACCATAGACATCTATGTGGCGGCAGCCATTCGCGAAATGCAGGACATACAGGCATTTCGTTATCCTTGTGACTATGCTTACCTGATGGCTGCATTTAATGAGAATGTGGTGAAGGGATTGCCGTACTTTTACACACCCAAGGATTTTCTTGACTACATGAAACAATCGAAGTTTGACGGTCTGCCAGGTCGTACCACTATTTATGATACGATAGCCAAGGTAGAGGGCAAGTATCCTGACTGGACGTTTAAGGATGCTCCCAAAGCGAGCGAGGCGCTGAGAAGAAAGAACCTTATCAAGCAGTTTTTGAGTGCATTTATAAGGGTGCAAAGCAGAAAGTCGGACGGTTTGTCGGACGAATTTTAAAAGAGTCGGACGATTCGTCGGACGATAGAAATCAAAGCCATTGGGGGCTGCAAATTCGGTTGTAATTTTGCATCGTCAATCAGAAAAAACGGATTTAAAACAGATAAAAAAATGATAGAACAAATAAGATTTCAAACAATGAAACATTCAGAAGTTTGTGTGGTGAATGCTTACGGCATCACAGTGAAGAAAATGTGCGCATCGTGCGCCATGAAGGAAGTGGAGAACGACGGCGAGCGCGTATGCCAGAAAATGGGGCTGAAAGTGAAACAGCAGTTCTGTTGCCGCCACTGGCAGATGAGCGACGGTCTGAAGAATGCTGGACTGCAAAATGGAGGGGTGGTTCGCCAAAGAGGAACGCAGGAAATTATAATACGTTGAACTTTGAACGTTCTTTGACCTAAAGGTACAAAGCGACCAAGGTCGAGCGGAACATTGAACATTAAACATTAACCGAGTCGGAGGAATGAGCGAGTGGGAAAGTATCCGGATAGAAATTGAGCTCAACTGAAAAACACATCGCTTTCCAATGCTCACAAATTCGAATCGATTATGAAAGAAATGAAGATTTTCAGTCATGAAATGTTCGGAGAAATCCGCACCATGACAAACGAGAGTGGAGAAACCTATTTTGTAGGTAAGGATGTTGCAGAGGCTTTGGGATATACGAATACTCAAAAAGCTATTCGCGACCATGTTGACGACGATGACAAGCTAACCGAACGATTCGTTCTGTCAGGTCAGAACCGAAGCTTAGTCATCATCAGCGAGAGCGAGTTGCACACCCGCACCTATCTGGTATGGACGGAGAAAGGGCGCAAGTTCATCCATCGCATGTGCAAGACGGAGGAGATCATGATTCCTTTTCTGCTGAGTGTTGAAGTAACCAACGAGGAGGTGTAAGCTATGAAGAAGTATATTGAACTGTCTGATGAGGTTATTGCACGCCTTGGTTGTGGAAAGTATGTCGAGGGTTCGCTGCACCGTGATGCATGGACTGGGAAGATTATCTTCAATGCTTATCAGCGCCAACCGCGCAAGCGCGAGAAAGACCAGCTGGTGAAGAAGTTGCCATGGGGCTGGGTGAAGGAATCGGCGAAGAAGCTGAAGGTGTTCGCCAGTTTCCCCAAGGACATGGGAACAGCCCGTGTGATGGGACTGGTGGACGAGCATGCTCGCGAGGCGAAGAATGCGCTGATAGACCGTGAACTGATAGAATTTATGTAAAACTTAATAATGAAAAAAACATGGAAACATTAGTAATGATTAAAGAGGTGGGCGCATACTCTGAGCGCCAGTATAAGCGACAGGACGGAAGTACCGAGTACTTCAAGAGCCGTGGCGTAACGATGAAGCGTGGTGGTGATGTGATCTATGGTGAGATGATTGGGGAACTGGCATCGAAGAACCGTGATACGCAGTTCCAGCAGGGAATGCCCTACATTGTGAAGGGATTCTGGAAGCATCGTACATGGATAGACCAGCAGGGTCAGCCACGTCATGAGAACACATTCTATATTACTGACATTCAAACACTTTAAGAGCTATGGGATTTTGTTATCAGAAGAATTTCAGTAATCCAACGTTGCCAGTAGACGAGCCCCAATTTTGGGGCCTCGTCAAGGCAACAAAGTGGAATGAGAACATCGATAAGTATCGAGAGACCCACGATGCAGCACTGAAGCGTAAGTTGCCAGCATTTATCTTCCAGGCCACGTTTGATGAAACCACATCGAAGGCAGGAAAGGTTGGTGCCTGGCGCAAGCAAGCAGCGACGGGGCTGACAGGTTTGGTAGTGATGGACATTGACCACATTGACGACCCCCTTGGGCTCGTAAATGAGAAATTAGAAATGAGTAATGAGAAATGGGCTGCGCTGGGTGTGCTGTTGGTCTATATCACGCCAAGTGGTAAAGGCTTGAAAATCGTGTTTAAGGCTGATGTAGCCAAGGGCAACTTGATTGACAACCAGCATGCGATGGCAAAGGTCTTGGGCGTGGAAGTTGATGAGAGTTGCAAGGATGCCAGTCGCATGAGCTTCATCTGCAAAGAAACGGATATTTTGTATTTAGACAAGGAATTATTTACGTATGAGAACAAAGAATTTGGTGAGAGATATAACGATTTATATCGAGACGGTCATAGCGCGGCTGAGAGAAAGAACACGAAGAAGATTTTAACGAACACGAATCTCACTAATCACACGAATAATGAAGCGCTGAAAAATTCGTCAGATTCGTGCAATTCGTGTTCAGAAAAAAATCCGTGTTCAGAAAAGACCTTCAAAGGCATTCCGTATTCGGAAATTATCAACGAGTGGTGGAAACGCAATGGTGGCGAACCACAGGAGGGCGAAAGGAACGTGAAGCTGTATCAGTTGGCTGTGAGCTTGAGGGCTATCTGCGACAACAATCGCGAGTTGCTATTGGAGATTATGCCGCGCCTAGGACTGGATGAACAGGAACTGCGCAGCATTGTGGAATCGGCCTGCAAGGAACCACCCAAGGGACTTAGCAAGATGATGCAAAGCATTCTTGCGATGTCAGATGGAAGAGGTAAGATGGAAGATGTCAGCCATCAGCCTTCAAACATCGACCATCTTCTTTGGGAATGGGGCGCTGAGATTGAGGCATTGAGCGAGGAATATCCGCTGCTCAAGGACATCTGCAAGGGGCTTAAAAGGAACCAATATCCTGCAGCACTCTTCGTAGCAGGTGGTTTGATGATGACGCTCATGACGCGCTGCACCTACAGGTTTTATCATCGTCCAGAGGAACTTCGCAGGTTGAATAACTCGACACTGATTATTGGTGACCCTGCAAGCGGTAAATCGTTCGCTACTCGTTTGTTCAAGCTATTGGCTTCGCCCATCGTAGCTGCCGATAAAATTGGTAAAGATGTGATTAATGCCTATCGTGAACAGATGCGCACCAAAGGTGCGAATAAAGAGAAACCCAAGAAGCCAAAGGTGGTGGTTCGCATCCACCCAGCACGAACCTCGAATGCGCAGTTTATCCAGGACATGGTGAATGCTGTGGAGGATGTGAATGGCGAGCCCATGCAGCTGCACATGTTGACGTTCGACACGGAGTTGGATAACACCTTGTCGCTACAGAAAGGTGGCTCGTACATCGACAAGCAGGCGCTGCAGTTGAAAGCGTTCCACAATGAGGAAGACGGTCAGGCCTACAGCAATGTAGACAGCGTGTTCCAGGAGTTCTATGTGATTTGGAATTTTATTTATACAGGTACGCCGATAGCGCTGAAGAAGATGGTGAACGAGCAGAACTTTGGTTCTGGACTGGCAACCCGCTTGACCTGCATCCCTTTGCCTGCTACCAACTTCGAGATGATGAGTCGTGAAAGCTTTGTGGACTATGATAGCGACGAGCGCCTGAAGGCTTGGGCTGAAAAGCTGGATAGGATGAAGGGCGAACTCTCCGTGCAGAAGATCGTGGATGAGCTCTACGACTGGACGGCACGAAGGATGGAAGATGCTAAGGAGAATGACTCGAAGGCTGATGAAATGCTCCTGAAACGATGCGCCTATCATGGCTTGAACTTTGCTGCGCCATTCATTGTGATGCGCCACTGGGATAAGATGAAGCAGGATGGTCAGTACTGGTGTGGTGAATTCGAAACGGACGAGGTAGACTGGAAGTTAGCAGAACTGATTGTGAATATCCAGTACGCTTGTCAGCGCCACTATTTTGGTGCCATGGCGGAGAACTACTTCGACAACAAGTTGAAGGACGCCAGTGTGAACGTACAGCGCAAGCAGAAGACCTACGAAGGTTTTGAGCGACTTCCTGAGGAGTTTACCAGTGAAGATGTGATGCGATGCTTTAATCTGAAAAGCGGTTCAGCAGTGTATATGCGCATCAATCGTCTGCAGAAGGACCACTTGATAGAAAAGACTGATGAGTTTGTTGATGGTGGTACTACCAAATCACGCTATCGCAAAACGGGGGTCATGATGTCTTGACGCACTCACACCCTCACACCCTCACATTACAAATTTAATAATAACGAATGATAGAACAAAAGGCGCACGTCATCTGGATTCACTTTGCAGTGCGTCCGTTTGGGAACAGGCGAAAGACGAACTTTAAGCGGTAAGAAAAGTGGGGTCACCTTAGGTGGCTCCATTATTTGTTTCTAACAAGGTTTCTTAATAATTGTGTCATTTCTTTGTAAGTTATAAAAAAAGTCGTACCTTTGCAAAAAGATAGAAAATATATGAAAACGGTTATTCTTGCTGGCGGCTTTGGTTCTCGTATTAGCGAGGAATCTGTATATAAGCCAAAACCAATGATAGAAATTGGTGGTATGCCTATCTTGTGGCATATCATGAAGGAGTATGCCTATTATGGCCATAATGAGTTCATTATTTGTGCAGGCTATAAGCAGGAATATATCAAAGAATGGTTTTCAAACTATTTTTTGTATAACTCAGATGTCTGTTTTGACTTCCGTAATGGACGAAATGAGATGACAATCCATGAGTCACATTTGGAACCTTGGAAAGTCACGATAGTTGATACGGGCTACAACACCATGACGGGAGGCCGTATTAAGCGTATACAAAAATATGTAGGTAATGAACCGTTCTTCATGACTTATGGTGATGGCGTCTGTGATGTTGACATTAATAAGCTATTGGAGTTTCATAAGTGTCATGGCAAGATTGCTACTCTAACTGCTGTTAAAATGAAGCAAGAGAAGGGAGTTCTTGATATTGAAGGCGGTGCTGTAAAGTCATTCCGTGAGAAGAATCTGGCAGATGGCGCACCTATCAATGCCGGATATATGGTCTTGCAACCGGAGATTTTCAATTATCTGGAGGATGATACCACGGTGTTTGAACGGAAACCTCTTGAAGCATTGGTAAAAGAAGGCCAATTGATGTCCTATATCCATGAAGGATTCTGGCAATGTATGGATAATGTCCGCGAACGTGATATGCTGGAGAAGCTTCTTCAGGCAGGAAAGGCACCTTGGAAGAAGTGGGAGAGAACAGTACCAAAGGTACAATGAACATTTACGATATGACAAGGAAAGAAGAATTAAAGAAACAGATACTCGAACTCACTCGCGAGTATTATCGTGAGGTCCATGCCCCACAGCCGGCATTCGAGGCCGGTAAGACCCGTGTGAATTATGGCGGACGCTACTTTGATGACGAGGAAATGGTGAATCTGGTGGATGCTTCGCTTGATTTCTGGCTGACAGCAGGACCATGGGCACATAAATTTGAAACAAGACTGGCTAAGTGGTTAGGTGTTAGATACTGTTCGCTCTGTAATTCTGGCTCATCGGCTAATTTGTTAGCGTTCAATGCGCTGACGGCTCCAGAATTGAAGGATCGACAGATAAAGCGTGGTGACGAGGTAATTACTGTGGCTGCAGGTTTTCCGACAACAGTTGCTTGTATCGTTCAGTATGGTGCAGTTCCTGTGTTTGTGGACATGAGCATTGAGGAAAGCAACATTGACTGTAGTCAGTTGGAGTCTGCTCTCAGTCCCAAGACCAAGGCCGTGATGATTGCTCATAGTTTGGGTAATCCTTTCAATCTTCAGGCTGTTGTTGACTTCTGCAAAAGACACAATCTTTGGTTGGTAGAAGACAACTGTGATGCATTGGGTTCAGAATATTACATTGATGGTGAATGGAAGAAGACGGGAACCATTGGTGATATTGGCACGTCCTCATTCTATCCTCCACATCATATGACAATGGGTGAGGGAGGTGCTGTCTATACCAACAATCCGGAATTGCACAAGTATGTCAACAGCTATCGTGACTGGGGACGTGACTGCTGGTGTGTGGGAGGAGTTGATAATACCTGCGGATGTCGTTTCACAGGTCAGTTCGGACAGCTACCCCAGGGCTATGACCATAAATATGTATATAGTCATCTGGGTTACAATCTCAAAGCGACAGATCTTCAGGCAGCCATCGGGTGTGCCCAGCTGGAGAAATTGGATTTCATCGTTCAGCGTAGAAGAGAGAACTATCAGACAATGTATGATGGATTGAAGGATGTAAAGGGACTACTTCTTCCAGAACCACAGAAGAACAGCAAACCATCTTGGTTTGGTTTCTTCATCACAGTAAAGAAAGATGCAGGTTACACCCGTAATGAACTGACGTCATATTTAGAGGATCATAAGGTTCAGACTCGTAATCTCTTCGCAGGTAATCTGCTGAAGCACCCTGCATTTGAGCAGTACGAAGAAAACAAAGATTATCGTGTAGTAGGTTCTTTGCCTGTAACAGACAGCATAATGCGAGACTCATTCTGGTTGGGACTTTATCCAGGTATGACACCTGAGAAGCTCCATTATATGATAGATACTATTAAGGCTTTCGTAGCATCTAGGGCATGAATATAGATATTTTCAATGGGGCATTTAAAGGAAAGCGAGTTCTTGTTACCGGTCATACTGGCTTTAAAGGCTCGTGGCTCTGCATCTGGCTCCATGAACTGGGAGCAGAGGTTGTTGGCGTTGGTTTAGAACCTTTCTCAGAAAAGGATAACTATGTTCTTTCTGGTATTGGAAAGAGAATCAAGGCAGATATTAGAGCTGATATCCGTGATGGGAAAAGAATGAAGGAGATCTTTGCTGAGTTCCGCCCTGAGATAGTATTCCATTTAGCAGCTCAGCCTTTGGTTCGTCTTAGTTATGAGATACCTGTAGAGACCTATGAAACCAACGTGATGGGTTCCATTAATGTCATGGAGGCTGCTCGTGTAACAGACTCAGTTAAGGTGGTTGTGATGATAACCACAGATAAGTGCTACGAGAATAAAGAGCAAATCTGGGGTTACCGCGAGAACGAGCCTATGGGAGGCTATGACCCCTATAGTTCATCAAAAGGTGCTGCAGAGATAGCCATTAGTTCATGGCGAAGAAGTTTCTTCAATCCTCAAGACTATGGCAAGAAACACCATGTAAGTATTGCCAGTGTTCGGGCAGGTAATGTTGTAGGAGGTGGTGACTGGGCAAAGGATCGCATTGTTCCTGATTGTATCAGGGCACTGGAGGCAGACAAACCTGTTGAAATACGTTCTCCAAAAGCCATCCGCCCTTGGCAGCATGTCCTTGAACCTCTAAGCGGATATCTGTTACTCGCCAGTAAGATGCTACAGGAACCGACCAGATATTGTGAAGGCTGGAATTTCGGACCTCGAACAGAGAGTATCACTCCTGTATGGGATGTCGCCACATTGCTTACGAAATATTACGGAAAAGGGGAGTTGATAGATGTATCAGATCCTAATGCATTGCATGAGGCAAATCTTCTGATGTTGGATATTAGTAAGGCTAAATTCCTGCTAGGTTGGGAACCTCGTACAAGTATTGAACAATGCTGCCAACTCACAGCTGATTGGTATAAGCACTATCAGCAGGAGAATGTCTATAATCTATGTGTTGAACAGATTATGTCGTTTATAGGATGAGGTTTGTCGTAACAGGTGCTTCCGGCTTTCTTGGCGTAGATCTCTGCAAGGAATTGTTGAGTCAGGGCCATGAAGTCTTTGCTGTCTGCAGAAAGGAATCTGCAGGCGTAAAGAACCTTCCTACAGATGATATGCTAGATATTGTTTGGGCGGATTTACATCATCTGGATGATATCATTCGACAGGTAGACCATGCAGACGTGTTTATCCATCTAGCATGGCAGGGCACGGTAAGCGGAGGACGCTTTAATCCAGAACTACAGGCGGAGAATGTTCAGAATGCCTTTGTGGCAATGCGGGTGGCTAAGGCTGTGGGATGCAGAGTCTTTGCAGATGCGGGTTCTCAGGCAGAATATGGTACAGTTACAGACGTTATTACAGAAGATACTCCTTGCAATCCTTTCTCAGATTATGGTAAAGCAAAGCTAAAAGTGTGGAATGAGGGACGTAGGCTCTGTAAAGAACTCGGACTGAAATTTGTGCATCTTCGCATTTTTAGTGTCTATGGCGAGAATGACCATTCGTATACTTTGGTAATGTCGCTGGTCAGGAAGATGCTTAATAATGAGTCAATGGATTTGAGTTCTTGTAAGCAGAATTGGAACTATGTTTATTCTAAGGATGCAGCCAAGCTAATTTCTGGATTGTGTAGCTATGCAGATGGTATGCCAGATTTCCAATCGGAAATATATAATATTGCATCGGATGACACTCGCACGTTAAGAGACTTTGTAGAAAGGATAAGAGAACTGACGGGGAGCATGAGTGTATTGAACTATGGCGCTATCACACCTCCCAATTATGTTTCCCTCCAGCCTTGTATTGCTAAAGTCCAGAAAGTAGTAAACATTCAGTTCACTTCATTTGACGAAGTCATTAGAAAGATAATAGAAAAATCTTAGTGTTATGATAAAGATTAGTGATTTCATTTTCCAACATCTCGTTGAAAAGTATGGAATTAAGCATTGTTTCTTAGTAACAGGTGGCGGTGCTATGCACCTGAATGACTCCATTGGCCATACAAAAGGCCTGAAGTATATCTGTAATCATCACGAGCAGGCTTCTGCCATTGCAGGAGAAGGCTACTATCGTGCATGTGGTCGCCTGGCTGTGACCTGTGTAACAACGGGTCCTGGTGGTACTAATGCTATCACTGGTGTCCTTGGCCAGTACCTGGATTCTATCCCTGGTCTCTATATCTCTGGTCAGATTAAGACTTCTACTTATAAGCATACTTATCCCTACCTGAACCTACGCCAGTTGGGCGATCAGGAAGCTGATATCGTTTCGATGGTGACACCTATCACCAAGTATGCCAAGACCATCTATAATCCTCTGGATGTAAAATATGAGTTAGACAAGGCTATTGCCATTGCATTGGATGGTCGTCCTGGTCCTGTATGGCTGGATGTTCCTCTGGATGTTCAGGGCGCAACGGTTGATGAGACTCAATTTAAGGAGTTTGATCCTGCCTTGGAAATCATTGACCCAGTAAAGCATACTTTGGTAGATGAGCAGATTAAGCAGCTGATAGAAAAGATTAAAGCTGCTAAGAGTCCTGTCATCTATGTGGGTAATGGCGTTCGTTTGGCAAGGCGTGAGAAGGAGTTCATTACTCTGGCTGAAAAACTCAACACACCTGTTGTAACAGCTATCAGTGGTTCAGATATTATCTGGCATAACCATAAGCTGTGCTTTGGCAAGCCAGGTATCTGTGGTGACCGTATTGGTAACATCATGGTGCAGAACTCAGACTTGCTCATTGTGATGGGAACTCGTCTGAGCATTCGTCAGGTTAGTTATGCATACGACTTGTTGGCACCTAAGGCATTCAAGGTGATGGTGGATATTGACCTCGCTGAGATGCAGAAACCTACTCTGAACATCGATATGCCTATCCATGTTAATCTTTCTGAGTTCATAGATAAGATGCTTGCAGCTCTTGAAGGTGAGAAAGAACTGCCAAAGTTTGAAAAATGGATTGAGTGGGGTAGAAATATTGAAGGTAAGATTCCTACATTGTTCGATGATAACCCCGATTGCGAGGGGTATGCTAACAGCTACAGGTTTGCCGATGAACTATTTAAGCAGTTGCATGATGGCGATGTGGTAGTAACTGGTAACGGTACAGCATATACTTGTACCTATCAGGCTATGCAGGTGAACGAGGGTGTACGTGTATTTGCCAACCAAGGTTGTGCTGCCATGGGCTATGGATTACCTGCTTCTATTGGTGCTTGTGTCAGCAATGAGATCGGAAAGACTATCTGTGTGACTGGTGACGGCTCAATCCAGATGAACCTTCAAGAGTTGCAGACCATTGTAACGTATAAGTTGCCACTGAAACTCTTCGTATTGGAGAACGAGAGTTATCTAGCCATTAAGACTACCCAGAAAGCATTCTTTAAAGGAAACTTCACTGGTAGCAATCCTGCCAGTGGTGTGGTTTGCCCAGATTTGAAGCGTATCGCTGAAGCATACGGAATACCTTTCGTTCGTGTATCAAGCAACGAGGCTTTGGAGTCAACCATCAGTGAGGTTCTGAATGCAGAAGGAGCAATGATTTGTGAGGTAAAGATGCACCCAGAGCAGACACTTTTCCCCAAGTCGGCTTCCTTTATGGATAAGGAGACAGGAAAGATGAGCTCTGCCCCATTAGAAAAGATGGCGCCGTTTATGGATGATGAACTTCAGAATGAATGTGTATTTAAAGGTTAACAAAATGAATCAGAGTCCTATATTATCTCTTTGTATTCCAACTTATAATAGAGCAAATATTCTTGAGAAGACGATTAGTAGAATAGTATCTTGCAGAAGTTTCGATTCGGATGTTGAACTGGTAATTTCTGATAACTGTTCTACAGACAATACAAGGCAAGTATGTGAACATTTTGCAGCCAAGTATGATAACGTTAAGTACTATTGCAATGAGAAAAATACTCTAGACTATAATTTTATACAGGTACTAAACAGGGGTAAAGGGCAGTATCTTAAGCTATTGAATGATTGGTGTTATCCGACAGAGGAAGGGCTTGCTATAATGAAACGATTCCTTCTTAATAATAAGGATAGAAATATTCCAGTATTCTTTACTTCAGGTTGGGCTCGCGCAAAAAAGAAACAATTTATAGAATGTAGCAACTTGGACGATTACATAAAGGAGATTTCTGTTATGGTTACCTTTAATAATCTCTTTGGAACGTGGAAGTCAGATTGGGATAGTTTGAAAAATAAAGAGCGCTTTACTAGCTTGAAACTGTTACAAGTGGATTGGACGTATGGTATTGTAGGCCATAAAGGAGCGTTGCTGTGCAATGAACGTATATTAGAGTTAGCTCCGGAAATGCGGAAAGTAGTTCGTCAAGGATACAATTACTTTCAGGTAATGTTCAATAACTATTATGCAATTATGCAAACTTACGTTGAACAAGGTTTTATAAAATCAAGTACGGTAGAATTAGATAAAAAGCATTTCTTACAACATTTCCGCCCAGAACTTTTTCAAGTTCTAATTTGTCATTATGGTAAATATTGGAATTACGATACGACAGGAACTTGGCAATTATTGTTTAATGATTATAAATATAAGCCTTATTTTTACGTTTATATCTTGATGCTTCCCTTTCAATGGCTATTCCACGCGAGCATTAGGGACTTTGGGAGGTAACATCAGGAATATTACCCTTTGAGGAATCCCAACATCTTACCAATCTCATAGAGGATGATGTCTAAAGTGGTACCACCATAGATATCAGGGAACTCAGATAAGATAGTTGCTGACTGTTCTCCCTTCTGCTTGTTAAAACGCTTGGTCCATCTGCCTCGGATGCATCGTTGTTGGAGCGTATTAAGATGAAGAATGCTCATGAATTTGCGCATAATGCCTGCAGCATCGCGCCACATGCCACCGTTGGTCAGTGAACGATTGGTTACCTTGTTGTCGTGCTGACGGAAATGGTTCAGTTGCTGGCATACCTCAATCACTGAACCATGCATACAAACATAGGTCCAAAAGAGCCAATCGCCACAATATCTGAACTCCTTGTAATCGGAAGGAATAAGGCTGAAAACAGACTTCTTGAATACCACCATGCTGGCATTGTAGATGGTATCGTGGGCAAGCATCTTCTTCTTGATAAATCGCTTGCTGTCGTAGACTATTGTTTCCCCAGAACTGCCATGAGGATGCCAAGTCAACTGCATGGGTTTGCTTTTGCTGTCAATCATTTGCGAGTGACAAAAGGCAACAACAGAAAGTGGATTGGCTTGCAAGGGAGTTATCAGCGACTCCAATAGTTGAGGCTCAGCCACATCGTCACTTTCTGCTATCCAGATATATTCTCCCTGTGCCAGACTGATGCCATGCTCCCACTGAATAAAGGGATTGCCTGTATTCTGCTCGTTTACGATGATGTGAGCCACATGAGGATTGTCTTTATATTCGTTGATAATAGACAGACTGTCGTCTGTGGATTTGTCGTCCAAGATGATGATCTCAAAGTCCTGAAAGCTTTGGGCAAGAACACTGTCTATGCGTTCACGCAGATATTTGTCATGATTGTAGTTGGGTATGACGACACTTACGAGTGGTTTTTTCATTTCAATATTAATTTTGTGGGATGAAATATTCGTCGAAGTGACGAGCTTGGTAGTTGAAGGTGTGGAATGAGTCCGCTCTCAGATGTTCCTGTGCATCGATCATCCAATAGAGTGGGGTGTCACGATACATGGAAGCAACCAGCGTAAATGTGCTGGGAGGTCCAATGAGATAATCACACTCTGAAAGCAGACAAAGGTCTTCAGCAGGAGTGCCGCAAGGGAAATAGACGTTAGTGCTACGAAGCTGTTGGCTGTATTGCTCCTTATCCAATTGTGGATCGTTGCTGCAAATATAGACATCAACGGGCTTGCCTTGCTGCAGTTTGATGAATTGTTGTATCACTGCAATATATTGGTTGTCGTCAAAAAAATAGCGCCCTCCGCACCATGTACGGTAGTCGCCTCGACGGATATGCACGCCTAATTTTATGGTGTCTTGAGAAGATTGACTAAGGGCTTTTGCAACATTTTCGCGAACCTTGGGCATGAATTCGAAGAGGTTGATAATCTCATCCTTATACTTCTCAAACAAATCAGGAAACCTGACACACCATCCTGTTGCCAATACATATTTGCTGTTGAGCATCGTTTTCTGTTGCTCAAGGAACGAGTCGTTCATGATATTAAACTGGACAGTAGGAATCAGATGCAGTTTGGCTGCATACTTAGCAAGGATGTATAGCAGGAAATTGTGATAGCGTGTATGGGCAATCCGGAAATCAGGATACTTATAAGCAAAGCGCATTGACATGGTTGTTCGACCATGTTCACGCCCCCAGGCATACAAATGTCCGTATTGGAATATGTTGTTGGCCAGTCTACCTTTATCAGTGACAAATATCATGAGAATAATTTCTTGGTGGATGATTTGGAGAAGATGGATGATAGACGAAGGATGCGCACAAAGGTATCAACATCCATCATCAGCAGTTTAAGACGGATATAGTATTTCGTACCAATCTCCTTACGGCTGATAGGCAGGAAGTTCCTCAACTCGTCTCTTACCTCTTCTATAATAGCTTTTAGTTGTACATCATAGTCAGGCATTCGAGCTAAATCCTTTGTTAGCTTGATACAACCACGCAGGTAAAGACTACGGTTCTCCGTTTCCCAACCAGGTAAAAGGTTTCTTTCCGCAATATAATGATAGCGCTCTTTGATAGCCATAAAGAAATGATTGCCTTTCTTGGGGTTGTAGGAGTGTAGTGAACTGCTTTCCAGTTGGCGATAGTGATAGAAAGCCTGATGGAGCACGACAACACGATGTGCATGAGAAATCCATTTGAAGATGGTGGCATGGTCTTCATAAGGATTTAAGTCTGGCATCAGTTCTTGAACGACCTCTCTGCGAAATAGCATTGACCACAAATAACTTCCAATCTTACCTCGCAGCACCAGTTTCAATGCTTCGTTGGCTTCATAGACTACCATTTCGCCATCAGCATGAACCTTTTTCTGGCGCTCCTTGTATTCTTCAATGTAACCACAGATAATAATCTCTGCCTGCTGGGCTTGCATGGTTTGCAGCATGCTTTCATACATATCAGCTTCTAACCAGTCGTCACAATCCACAAAACTGATGTATTCTCCTTTTGCCATTGCAACGCCTTGGTTGCGTGCTGATGCCTGTCCTCCATTCTCTTTATGAACAACAGAGATGCGAGGGTCGCTAGCATATTCGTCGCAGATGGCTCCAGAGGAATCTGGGCTACCATCGTCTATCAACAATAATTCCCAATGTTGATAGGTCTGATTCAGAATGGAGTCAATACAAGGACGAAGGTATTTCTCTCCATTATAGACTGGTATGATAATACTGATCAGGGGTTGTTTCATAGCTTTTTCTTCTTAACTTCTTCTAGCGGACCTAAATCCACACGACCTGTCTCTGGGTCGTAGCGCAGGTTGAATTCTTCGTGGGTTCGCTTCCAACGGTTATGCGTCCAGAGCCAGAACTCTGGAGCTTGATGAATGGATGCTTCCAACATCTTAAAGTAGGCATCCGTGATGGCGAAGTCTTTCATCTTTTTAGGTTCGCGAGTGATGAGTTTAAACTCAGCGACATAGTAGCCTCGTTTGGGACGAGTGACATCCAAATAAAGCACTGCATGACCTGTCTGCTGGGCTAATCGTTCTGTTCCAGTCAGTACAGGGGTGTCGTGGTTCAGAAACTGACACCAGTGATGGATGTTGTTCCAGAATGGCACTTGGTCGCTGATGTAACCAATGACCACCTGTTTGCCTTCTTGCTTGTATTTAATGATGCGACGCAGGGTCTCTGCCATTGGAATGCAAATGGCTCCCATGCGTTGACGTAGTCTAAGGAACAGACGATCGAAATCACTGTTCTCGATGACATGATAAATCTGTCCGCATTGGGCTTCTGGGGTAACCCATAAGGGTAGGGAAGTAATCCATTCCCAGTTGCAATAATGTCCCAGATAGACAGCACACGACTGACCTTCCTTGACAATGTTGTCAACAATGTCTGTACCCTTGAACACCATTCTTCGCTTTAACTGCTGCTTGCTGATGGTCAGCAGTTTGATACTTTCCACGAGGTAGTCGCAGAACCAGTGATAGAAACGACGTTCCAAGACTCTAATCTCTTCTTCCGACTTGTTGGGGAAGGAGTCGCTCATGTTCTTAAAGACCAATCTTCTACGATATTTCATCACATAGAAGATGATCAGGAAAATGAAGTCTGACAGCAGATAAAGCACCCATAGAGGCAGGAGCGATACCAGATAGGCAATAGAACAGGTAAGATAATACAAAACTTTCTTCATAGCTTATCTGGTTTGTTCGTATTTCTTGGAAAGGAAGATAAACTGATAGTAACCTTCCAATACTGCCTTGATAAAGCCTGGACGTCCATCCAGGATAGCTCCTTTCAGGATATAGGTCTTGAAGAAGCGGAAGAAAGGGCGCCAGAAGAAAGCAAACAAGCCATAGTGCTTATGTTGTTTGCGCTCCAGTTCATTGCGAGTGTATTGATTGGTCTTGCTGACGATATTCTCTATCGTATCGTTAGCCAAATGCTCGAAAGCCAAATCCTTCCTGCTGGCAGGTATCTTCTCCACGCGTCCTTTAACCTCAGGAACACAATGGATAATGGCTGGCCAGTGGGTATTGTTCTTGCGGAAGAAACGAAGAATATGGTCAGGATAATGGCAACGCATAAAGCGCCCCATGAAGTAGTTCTTACGAGGAATAAACAATCCATCAGGACAATTGTCTTGTAGGATGAGGGCATAGAGGTAATCCTTTAAAGCAGGTGTTACCACTTCGTCAGCATCCACTACCAATACCCATTCGCAGTTGGCTTCGTGGATAGCATACTCACGAGCTGGTTCTACAATATTGTATTGTTTGCGCTCGAAAGTAACAATGTGACAACCATACTTTTGGGCAATGTCCAAGGTATGGTCTGTGCTCTCCATGTCGCATATCAGTATCTCATCGAAGCCCTTGACAGCCTCCAGGACTTGTTCCAGATGCTGCTCCGCATTGTAGGTGTTGATGACTACTGATATCTTGTTTTTCTCGTTCATGTGTGCAAAATTAAAAAAAAGTTTGTAATTTTGCAAGCAAATTCAATGAAACCTGCTTATGATGGACAGATGCAAGGCGTTTTTCGCCAAACCTTTCTTTCACGACTATCGCACTTTACTAGGGCTTTGGCTGCTGTTGGGTGTGGTGGCTGCCGTGATGAAAATGCACAGCCATAACAACTTTCTGATATTCCGTGGGGTGTTCTGGCATACATGGCAGCAGGTGTCATTATATGCTCCATATCCTGCTGAGTATTGGGATGTGAACCACTATGGACCATTGTTCTCCCTGGTGTTTGCTCCCTTTGCTGTAGTGCCTGAATGGTTGGGCTTGTTGCTATGGTGTGTAATCTTGTCGCTGTTCTTGTATGTGGCAGTTCGTCGCTCGTCAATGACGAAGTATCAGCAATTGTTCGTATTCTGGTTTTGTGCCCATGAGTTGTTGACAGCCCTTTATATGCAGCAATTCAATATTGCCATTGCAGCCATCATTGTGCTGGCGTTCTTCTTGATAGAGAAGGAACGCGATACAGAGGCCGCCTTTTTTATCATGTTGGGCACTTTTGTCAAGCTCTATGGTATTGTGGGATTGGCGTTTTTCTTCTTCTCGAAACATAAAGTGCGCTTTGTCCTGTCGCTAATAGGGTGGAGTGTCGTGCTGTTTGTTGCTCCGATGCTGATTAGCAGCCCAGAGTATATCATTAGCCAATATCAGGAATGGTACACATGTCTGGTAGAGAAGAATGGGGAGAATCTGGAATCCATTGCTCAGAATATATCGCTCTTAGGCATGGCGCATCGTGTTTCTGGTATTGCCTTTAATGATTTGTGGATCATCTTGCCAGGTCTTTTGATGTTTGGCATTCCTTATCTTCGCTTCTCGCAATACAAGAATATGGCTTTTCGACAGACGCTATTGGCCTCTGTGCTGATGTTTGTGGTGTTGTTCTCAACGGGCAGTGAGTCGAGTGGTTATATCATTCCCTTTGTGGGTATTGTTATCTGGTATACAGCAGCTCCTTGGCAACGTACATCGTGGGATGTTGCCCTCTTGGTA